>Ga0316217_10000115_pt1 | contig 122587 bp, 110 predicted proteins | sample 1anoAmetaG_FD_203633 | JGI IMG/M metagenome (GOLD analysis project Ga0316217, IMG submission 203633) | Freshwater microbial communities from Trout Bog Lake, Wisconsin, USA - 1anoA | ecosystem: Environmental > Aquatic > Freshwater > Lake > Hypolimnion/Profundal zone | place: USA: Wisconsin... | reverse complement strand
GCCCAAAAGCAGAGAATCAGCCTTGATCGAAACTCGATCCAAGTACAATGACCAAATATTGCCTACCCATAAGCGCCTAAACGGCGCAACCACAGCGTTTTACGAACTAAATCATCGTTGCCCTAGCTCTGATAAGCCATTGTTGGGTGATGATGCCCATGCCGACGACACATCATAAAAATATTCAGTAAGAGAATCGGGATGCTGAGAATTTCTGCTGCAGCGATAACGCAGATTACTCCATTGATAATTTTTGGTTTCATTTTTTCGATGTTTTTCATATTTTGCAGAAAAGTGTTCTGCGTCTCTACGGCTTGTTGATATAGCGATAAAGCTAGGTTTTCCTTTTTTTGAATAAGAGCATGCTCTGCAGCGGAGATATGATCTCCTGATGCAATTCTGAGCTGTTTCGCTTTTGCCTGAAGGTGAAACGCTTCGGTTGCAAGGGCCTTTGCCATGTGTTCCAGATTCTGTGAATCATTTATCGATCGAGGGAGAATCTGGTGCGTTTTTTCAAACATAGCTACCATCTCTAGAGCGGATTAAGCTAGCATTAGTCTGGGAATTGTTCATAGAAATTGTAGCAAATACGGTCATGATATGAGAGGGATCAAATGGATGAAAAGAGAGAGCCGTATGGCTATCGCATGCCGCAACGTTCGTTGGCAGTCTTGCCAACCTCTATTTTGATCCCATGCCAGACCATGGGTGTTCTATGCCCCAAAATAATCAAAGTAGGTGTTGTCAAACTCGCTTAAAGAGGCGATTTTTGCATCACAGAAATCAAAGCGTGTCGACTGGTATGATTTTCCTTGTGGGACTGCGACGACTCGCATACCGGCAGCTTTCGCTGCAATCGCTCCGTTTACTGAGTCTTCGAAAGCAAGGCAGCGATTGTACGCAATGCCGCATTTGTTCGCCGTCGTCATATAGGCTGCCGGATGTGGCTTACCATGCACTTCGTCTTCTGCCGAATGGATGAGTAAGAGATCAGTGAGACCGAGTGTCGCAATGATTTGTTTGATAAGAATATATGGCGACGATGAACAGAGAGCTAGTCGGAGATTGCGAGAAGTTGCTATATCGATGATTTGTTGTACACCAGGTAATGGCATTGCATATTGCAGTAGTTCAGCAACACGCAGGATAATTTCGTCTGCTACTTCTGAGCATGTTTTCCCTATCCAAGGAGATCGCTCATACCAGTAGCGTACCGTTGCATCGAGTCGTAATCCCATGGTTTGCTCACAAAGTTCCGGAGTGAGCTGTACACCAACGCTTGCAAAAATTTCGATCTCGGCCGTTTTCCATGATGGCTCTGAATCGATGAGTACGCCGTCCATGTCGAAAATGATTGCTTCAATCATTCGTTTTCTGTCTGCTTTCATGTCTACATGCTCCTCTCTTCATGTGGGGCGTTACGATCCTGCGGTTCATCGTTCGCTTTCTGTCTCTCCTATCTCGGGCAGATTTTTCTCGGGAAATCCCTTGACGTATACATGAAATGTGACATAGGAATCGTAACAAAAGAGACACATGTGCAAAAGCAGGCGTGATGAGCTGCTTCGCATGTATTTGCCTTCTCATATGTGATGTCTGAAAGGATGCGGCATGTCAGGGAGTGACTCGCTGATAATCCCATTACTCCGAGAACGGAATGAGCGAAGCGATTCGAAGTATCCTGATGGAGATGCGCGTGTTGCCCAAGTCGTAAAGCGACTTATCGATCAACCGAACCACAGTATCCAGTATGCAGCCGTTTCCAGTGCTTTGCATCCTTGGATTCCCCCCGATCGCATAGAGCGCATTATTAAGAACCAAGTTGATTTTGTTTTTGATCAAAACCATCAAGCTGCTTTGAAAGGTTTTTCTCCTCCCTACGATGAGGAAGACGCTGCTGGAATGGCAAACGCGACCGCAATGCTTCCATCATTCGAAACGATTTCTTCGAAGATAAACGAGAGTCTTGCATCCTTACATGACTTGTCAAAAGATGACTGTGTGGTTGCTCCTGCCCATCAAGAATCGCTGAACAGTCTCTTGACCAAGGCAAAGAAAGCACGATCCCCGCGTTCATCTGGTGATGCTTATGAGTACGTCCACGCTGTTATACGATTGCTGCCTCATATCCATCAGTCGATGAGTGACAGAGAATTTGCGAAGGTGCTCAATACGCTCTTTGCCCCCGTATCGTCAAAGTCCAAAAAGATGTTCAGTCGCATGACCTCGGGCTTCCAGCTGCCTATTCGTCAGTAGTATCGCGCTGAGAGAATCAGCTACTGATTTCGGTGCAAAGTTCGACGAGAAACCCGTTGAGGTCGCGTACGTACGAGACCGTCTGCCCCCACGGTTTCTGTAGCGGTTCTACATAGGGCAATGCGCCGGCAGCTACGGCTTGTGCAAACGCTTGCGGTACATCTCCAACGACAAATCCGATCTCGACGCCGGAGGGCTCGTCTTCCCGGCGATTGAGACGGAAGCCGTGGCAGGACTCGGCGACAAAAGATTCATCGGCGAAGGCTAAAGCGGTGGCGCCTGTCTCCATTTCGGCATAGGTTCCGCTCTCATGGAGGAAGCGGCATTTTAGGTGAAAGGCCGCTTCGTAGAAGGTTGCTGCCGCTTTGACATTCGGGACATAGATAATCGTATATGCTAGTCTCATGGAGTGAGCCGTTAGCCAACACCTCAATGCGCACCTTGGGATTGGAGCGCGGGCATTTCAAGATTGAGAAGAAGGTGCAGTACGCTTGCTACCTGCTCTTAACTCAACAAGAACTTGCAAATTTCGAGTGTGGAAATTCACAAGCGCAATTTTTTCGTATCAATAATAAGCGTTAACCTATCTCCATGTTGTATGTTTGGGATAGGCTCAGCAATAATTTCTATGGTTTGAGGATGATGATAACAATTTTGTTTTGTCTCGGGATCAATAACATACAGAATGGCTCGATATTTCTTATGCTCGAAACAGATCTCGACATCGGTCATGTAGAAAGTCTCCGCCGTGTCATTTGGGTTCCATTGTATTTTATGAAAAGTGTAGTCATGGCGAATTTTCAATGGGTCAAAGGCAGAGTCTACCTTAACGTTGAGGGTAGCGGATTTCCATCCATTTGGAAAGTAATGATCAAAGTCGAATAATCCCTCGCGTTTGAAATAACGTGCTTGCATCTCAATGCAGCCAAGTCCATCTCGCTTATTGTTAGGATCGGCACCAGCTAATCCGTAACCTTGTACGACAATGCCATCTACAAGCAGTTTATTACACACCTCTGATTCCAGTTGATCACCTACTTCTATGAGCTAAGGTCAGTAACAATTTTTCGTTCCGCTTCTGAAAACCTGGCACATGAGTGGAGCCCATTGACCTCACGATATCTCTGACCATGTAGGGGAAATATTCAGCGAGGTCATCCGTGAAATTTCGCGGACGAACAGTGAAAAGTGGGACACAAAAAATCCAAATGCAATACATGAAAACACCCTTCGCAAGTATGCAAGAAACGTTTTTTATTAGCAAGATCATCACGAATCCTGATTTTCATCATCCGCGAACCCAGTGCGCTCTTCGTTCATGGAGCGCTTTGGGCACGTGTTGAAAAGTTCTAGATTTTTATCTGACTGAGTGTGTGTAGTATCGCTATATGGGATTCTTATCGTTGTTGTTTCTCTGACGTAGTCGGTTAACGGGATGTTGCGATGACAATGTGGCATTTTCTCAAGAAGACGTTGCTCAGCGTCAATACTATCAGCATAGATTTCATCAAAAATACGTTTTTCCATGCGAACTTTTCTGAGAGATAAAAGTTGCGAATTTTTCTCGATGAAACTATTCACTACAGGGTCGAATCATTCCACTCTGCCGTAATCGATCGCTTGCTTGAGGTGAAAATTGAGGAAGTGAGAGTGTTTCATAGTGGTAAAGTAACGATAATTGTGCGTCACTCATCATAACCGTATGCTCGACCACATTCTGACTAAATCATCGTTGCCCTTAAACGATGTAGGGAGCTTGATGCACCGCTACTGATTATTGGAGTTTATGGGAAACCTCACCTAAAAAAATTGCTGTAAGCGCAACGGAACGCATTTTGCGCCAAGCGCGGTTACCCGTCCTTTGTAGTCACTGAACTCCATATTCCGTGAACGATGCTAAAAAGCCCAGGGCGGGCATGGCCTCCGCGAATGGTTTCGGATCAGTAGAGCATGACAGAGCGTACGAGATATCCGAGGGGCAAAGCGCCGACTGGATGTGCCAATGGTGGCCTCAAATCACCTCGCGTATCGGACCATACCTTGCGTATCGCCACCAATCTCCTCTGGCAAAGAAAAAAACCCCGCCGTAGCGAGGTTAGGTTGGTAGCCCCAGCGGGATTCGAACCCGCGTTACCGCCGTGAGAGGGCGGCGTCCTAGGCCTCTAGACGATAGGGCCGTGCTCCGGGCCATGGATTCGAACCACGATAAACAGGTTCAGAGCCTGTTGTCCTACCATTAGACGAGCCCGGAATGACAGGTCTGGTACGTGCTGTTGACCATAGCACCGACCCGCTCACTACGTGGGTATCATACCAAATCCTCCGTCGTCTAGACCGGAAAACACCCTTTCGTCTCGTCGCCCGGCCCGCTTGGTCGGAGTGAGAAGAGACTTTCAGCGCGATGACGAGGCGCCGAGGGCAGTGAGAGGGAATCCTGATGATTTACCGTCTCTAACCCTGCCGCTTCCCTCGTTTGCGCTGTCGGTGAGCCTGTCTCCCCCGAGGCCCTGTCGAAGAGAGCGGAGCACACCGCACAGCGGAGGGAGTACCTACGGGATGCAAGCGGTCGTTCTTGTCGGCGGAGAGGGCACGCGCCTTCGTCCCCTCACCTTCCAGACTCCCAAGCCTATGGTGCCGCTCTTCAATGTCCCGTTTCTCGAACGGAGTCTGATCCGTTTGCGCGAGGCGGGCATCTCGCACGCCATTCTCCCCGCCGGCTATCTCCCGGCGGCGATCACCGACTACTTCGGGGATGGTGAACGGGTCGGCATGCGTCTGACCTATGTGATCGAGAAAGAGCCGCTTGGTACCGCCGGTGCTATCAAAAATGTCGCCGAGCATTTGACCGGGCCATTCTTTGTCTTGAACGGCGACATTCTGACAAGCCTGAATCTCAGTGAGATGCTGCTCTGTCACCGCCGTCGCCGTGGCATCGGCTTGCTGCACCTCATTACCGTCGAAGATCCATCGGCGTTCGGTTGTGTCGTCACCGATGTCGACGCTCGCATCACCTCGTTCATTGAAAAGCCGCCCAAAGGTACCGCTACGACGAATACGATCAACGCCGGCACGTATCTGCTTGAACCCGAAGTGCTGGACTTGATCCCTGATGGGCGCGCCGTCTCGATCGAGCGTGAGATCTTTCCCATTCTTATTCAACGACATCGGCTCTATGGCTACTCAACGAGTGACTACTGGATCGATCTGGGGCGTCCTGAGCACTATCTCGATTCGCATCGCCACATTCTTGAGGGGCAGATGAACATGCCGTTGGAGCATCGTTCCGTTCCGTGTCGTCTGCTCCAGCCGTCGTATATCGGTCATGACGTGATTGTTGCGCCCGACGCGACCATCGGACCGTACGCGGTGATCGGTGATCATTGTCGTATCGGCAGTGGCGTCCATGTACGCCATTCGGTGCTCTGGGACGGCGTCGAAATAGGCTCGGGGGCGAGTGTCGATGGAGCGATTCTGGCGAGCAAGGTCATCGTCGGTGCCGGTGCGACGATCGCGGCGGGTGCCGTCGTCGGACACGGCGCCGAGATCCCGCCCGATACCCGTGTCGCCGCAGACGCTCGCGTCGCCGTTCTCTAACTGAGAGTTCTGTCGGAGCCTATCCGAGGCAATCTTGCCCCGTATGGCGAAACAGATACCGTGATGGTAGTCGATATTGAGGCGCTAAGCGACGTGCAACGCGACGCGGTGCTGCATACCGAGGGCCCTTGCTTGATCTTCGCTGGTGCGGGGAGCGGCAAGACGCGTACGCTAACGCATCGCATTGCATATCTTCTTCAAGAGAAAGACGTCTATCCCGACCGCATTCTGGCGGTGACGTTTACCAATAAAGCTGCGGCTGAGTTGCGATCTCGTCTTGAGGCGATGGTCGGTGATGCTGCGCGCGATCTCTGGGTTGGCACATTCCACTCAACCTGCGTTCGTATCTTGCGCCGCGAGACTCGTCATGGGAGTGTCCCAGCGAATTTCGTGATCATGGATGATGCCGACCAACGTGCATTGGCTCGCGAGATTCTGACCGATTTCAACTTGGATGAGCGTCAAACAACCCCCGGTGCCGCCCTCGCTGAGATCAGTCGTGCCAAGAATTCGTTACTCACGCCCGATGCCTACGATGAGCAGCAGACAACGCTCGTCGGCGAGCGGTACGCCAAGATCTATCGCGAGTATCAACGGCGACTCGCAGAGAGTAATGCCCTTGATTTCGATGATTTGATCGCTGAGACGATTCGTCTGCTTGAGAACAATGAAAACGTCCGTGTACGGTATCAGAGCATGTTCCGTTACATGCTCGTTGATGAGTATCAAGACGTGAATTACGCGCAGTATCGTCTCTGCGCTATCCTCGCCGCCGATCATAAGAACATTACCGTCGTCGGTGACGACGACCAAGCGATCTACTCGTGGCGCGGTAGCGACTACCGTATGATCTTGCGTTTTCATGAAGACTTCCCCGGCGCGAAAGTCTTTGTGCTAGAAGAGAATTATCGCAGTACGCAAGCAATTCTCAACGCGGCCAACGAGTTAGTCGCGCATAACCAACATCGCAATCCTAAGCGACTCTTCACGCAAAAGAACGAAGGAGAGTCGGTCACGGTCTTCCCCGCCGAGACCGAGCGTGCCGAGGCTCGATACGTTATCGAAAAAATCAAAGAGCTTGTTCGACAAGGCTCGGCGTATCGTGATTTCGTCATTCTGTACCGTACCAACGCTCAGTCCCGCGTCTTTGAAGAAGGCTTGCTCTCTGAGGGGATCCCCTACCGAGTCGTCGGCGGTGTCGGCTTCTACGATCGTATCGAAGTCAAAGATATGATGGCCTATCTGCGATACATTGTGAATCCGTCGGATGCGGTTGCGTTCCGTCGGATCGTCAATGTGCCGCGTCGCAGCATCGGTCAACAGACGCTCGCCAGTCTCATCGATGCGGCGAATCTCGCCGGTGTCTCCGTCGGCCAAGCGGTCTTCGATCGGGATTTGCTGCGACGTGCCGTTCCCAAAAAGCAACGCGATCTTGAGCGCTTTGCCGAATTAATCGAGGGACTGCGCGCGCGGGTGCAAGACCTCAGCGTTCCGGATCTCCTCGCCGCAGTCATGGAAGACTCCGGCTACCTGCGCGAGTTGCGGGGCGAAGAGACGCCCGATGCCCGGACACGCGTCGAGAACCTCCAAGAGCTGATCGGCGTTGCGCGTGAGTTCGTCGAGGCGAATCCCGAGGCGACGGTCAACGATTTTCTTGCGAACATCGCGTTGATTAGCGAACTCGATACTCTCGACGTGCAAGCCTCATTCGTGACCCTGATGACCGTTCACGCTTCCAAGGGCCTCGAAGCGCCCGTCGTCTTTTTGACCGGTCTCGAAGACGGCGTCTTCCCCAGCAGCCGTGCGCTTAATGATGACGCTGCAATCGAAGAAGAGCGCCGTCTTGCCTACGTCGGGATCACTCGTGCACGTGAGCGACTCTATATTTCTTACGCGATGCGCCGTACGCTCTACGGCAATACGTTTTCGTACCCGCCCTCGCGTTTTCTTGAGGAAATCCCGAGTATCGTCGTGCTTGAGGGGCTCCCTGTCCTTGCCCGGCCGACCGGCGGACGATGGCGTGAGGTGGCGATCCATGAGTCGGCCGGCGCCGGCATCGCCATGAATCTCTCGATCAATGATCGTGTTCGCCATCCGAAATGGGGCGAAGGCGAAGTTATCGCGATCGAAGGCAATGGTGCCGACGGGCTTTTAACCATTAACTTTCCTAATGTCGGTGAGAAGACCGTCATGTTGAAGTACGCACCGTTGGAGAAAGTGTAGCGAGGGTAACATGCGTGTCGCGGTAGCCGGTGCGCTGGGGAGAATGGGGCGCACGGTCTGTGCCGCTCTCCTCGCGAGCGACGGAATGGAATTGGTCGGTGGCTTCGATCGTGAGTATGCGGGCGAGTCACTCCGAGAGGTCCTCGCTTTGCAGGGCGAAGCGGGTGTGCTCTACGATGAGTTGGCGACGTTTTACAACGAGACTCGACCTCACGTCGTCGTCGATTTTACCACGTACCCCGGTACGGTCGATGTTGCTCGGGAGGCGATCGAACGACGTATCTCACCCGTTATCGGCGCGACGGGTTGGATGCCCGAAGACGAAGTCGTCTTCGCCGATCTCTGCGATGAACAGGGCGTCGGTGCCTTATTGGTCCCCAATTTTGCCCTCGGCGCGGTCTTACTGCAGCATTTTGCCGAAATCGCCGCCAAGCACTTCCCCACCGTTGAGATCGTCGAGTTGCATCATACCGCCAAGCTTGATGCGCCGAGCGGTACGGCCAAACGGGCCGCAGAGGCGATCGGTGCCGTTCGCCGTGCCTCCGGCATGGACTCGCATGTGCCGATTCACAGCGTTCGACTCAGTGGTTTGGTCGCGCATCAAGAAGTACTCTTCGGCGGCACCGACGAGATCTTGACCTTGCGTCACGACTCGCTTTCGCGACAATCGTTTATGCCGGGAGTGCTGCTTGCGGTGCAACGCGTACGTGCATTATCGGGCTTAGTGAAGGGGTTGGGAGCGTTGCTCATCGGGGAGGTCGGTTCATGAGAGTCGCGATCGTTGGAATCACCGGCGTCGTCGGTGAAGCGTTGCTTCGTATTCTCGATGAGCGTCGCGTAGCCATCGATACGATCGATGGCTACGCCTCTCGCAATCGCGAAGAGCCGATCCCTTGGCGTGGCAAGACGATCACGGTGCGCGCCGCGACCGCAGCATCACTCGAACAGGGGCGCTACGATGCGGTCTTTTTCGCGAGTTCCGAAGATGCCAGCGCCTCTCTCGCCCCGGCATGCCTCGCCGGCGGTGCCGTCGTCATCGATAACAGTGCCAACTTCCGCCTCGATCCGGCGAGTCCGTTGATCGTTCCTGAGGTTAACCCGCAGGCGCTCGCCGCCGAGCATCGCCTCTTCCCGGTTGCAAACTGCACGGCGATCGTGCTCTCGGTGGGAATCGCACCGATCGCCCGTGTCGCCGGTTTACGCGCCGTGCGTGTCGCGACGTATCAGGCGGTCAGCGGTGCCGGACGAGCCGGGCTCGACGAATTGACCGCCGGCGAGCAGGCTCTGGTACATGCCGATACAGAGCCGACGCCGACGACGTTCGCTGCGCCGATCGCGCGCAATGTTGTCCCCAAGATCGGCTCATTCGATGAGAACGGTGAGACGGGAGAAGAGACGAAACTGCGCCTTGAGACGCGCAAGATTCTTGGCCTGCCGCAACTCCATCTCGCCGCAATGACCGTGCGCGTGCCGGTTCGTTACGCCCACAGTGAGGCGGTCTTTCTGGAGACCGAGCGCGACACGACCCGTGAAGAGCTCGCTGCGGCTCTCGCCGTCGCGCCCGGCGTCGTCTACCACGCCGACGGCATCGTGACGCCTCGCGAGGTCGAAGGCACCGATTTGGTCCATGTGGCACGACTCCGCCCCGAGGGTGAGTCTCAACGTCATTTTCAGCTGTGGGTGGTCGGAGATCAAGTGCGTAAGGGCGCCGCGACCAATGCGGTGCAGATCCTCGAACTGCTGATGGAGCGCGGTTTTCTGACGAGAGAACGGGAGCGCGTCTCATGAAAAAGATCCTTGTGCAGAAATTCGGCGGCAGCTCGCTGAGTACACCGGAGTTGCGTGAGGTCGCCGCATCGCGGGTCCTTGAAGCCCAGTCACGCGGGTACGCACCTATCGTGGTCTGCTCGGCGTTGGGACGCCTTCCCGAACCGTATGCGACCGATACCCTCGCCGGCTTATTGGGTCCGGCTCGCAGCGGCCCCAACCGCGATTTACTGCTCGCCTGCGGTGAGATGATCGCTTGCGCGATCTTCGCCGAATTGCTGCAAGGGCTTGGCGTTCGTGCTCAGGCCATGACCGGCGCACAGGCCGGTGTCGTCACCGATGAAGAGTACGGCGATGCGAAGATTCTCTACATTGAGCCGATCCATGTCGTCGCCGCTCTCGAGGCCGATATCATTCCCGTCGTAACGGGCTTCCAGGGCGTTACGCCGCGTGGTGCGGTAACGACTCTCGGTCGCGGTGGGAGCGACCTCACCGCGATCGCCCTCGGTGCCGCTCTGAAGGCAGAGGCCGTCGAGATCTATACCGATGTCAGCGGCGTGATGACCGGCGATCCGAGACGTATCGACGGTGCACATACCATCGCTCGGGTCGAGTGGAGTGAGATGGTCGAACTCGCCTCCGAAGGGGCGAAAGTGATGCATGCCAAGGGTGCCGAACTCGCACGTGCGACAAACACGCCGTATGTGATCAAGGGTCTGCGCAGCAATCTCGGTACGTTGATCGACGATGGAGCCCCGCCCGATGCGAACCACCCCGTTACCGGGATTACCGCTTCGCGCGGCGTGACGTTCGTGCATGTGATTCAAGGCGATATCGACGATGTCGATGCGCGGCGCGAGCTTGAACTGGCGGTATTCGAACGTCTCGCCGAGCGTGGTGTCTCCATCGATATGATCAACGTTAATAACGCCGGTCTCTTTTTCGTCATCGATACCCCCGACGTCGATCTCGTCCGACGTGAACTCTCCGATCTCAACCTCGCTTTACGGATGCGGGCGCATTGCGCGAAGCTCTCTATTGTCGGAGCCGGAATGCGTGGTACACCCGGCGTCATGGCACGGGTTGTCGCGGCGATCGGTGCTGCGGGAGTTCCGATGATTCACTCGACCGATAGCAACATCACCATCTCGGTCCTGGTCCCCGACGAGCATTCCGATCGCGCCGAACAGTCTATTCACGATGCTTTTCGCCTCGGGCGGAGTGCGACGGAGGTACGGTAATGCTCGGACGGCTGCTGACCGCAATGATTACTCCGTTCGATGGCGAGAATCGTCTCGCCGTCGACGAAGCCGTCCGTCTTGCCCAATGGCTCATCGATCAAGGCAACGACGGACTCGTCCTCGCGGGGTCGACCGGCGAAGGCGCAACGCTCTCCGTTGACGAGCGTATGGAGCTTTTCTCCGCGATCGCCGCCGCCGTCGGCGATCGCGCTTCTTTGGTCGCCGGTACCGGCGGCAACGATACGCAAGCCTCGATCGCGCTCACAAAACGTGCTGCAGAGACCGGCATCGATGCTATCCTCGCCGTCGTCCCCTACTATAACAAACCGACGCAGAGCGGGATGTTACGCCATTTCTCCGCCATCGCCGAGTCGACGCAACTACCGATCGTCGTGTACAACATTCCCAGCCGTACCGGGGTTAATATGTTGCCGGCGACGTTGCTCGAATTGGCGCGTCGTTATCCGAATATTGTCGGTGTCAAAGAGTCGAGCGGTGACTTCTCGCAGTTTACCGATATTTTGCGCGAACGCCCGCCGGGCTTTCGTTTTTGGATCGGCGACGATCCGTTGTTGTTGCCGAGCTTGGCGATCGGTGGCGACGGTATCATCAGCGTCGCCGGTCATATATGCGCGCGTGAACTACGCGAGATCATCCTGGCGGTACAACGGGGCGACTTGACGACGGCGAGCAGCATCCATCGTTCCTTGTCACCGCTCTTTACCGCACTCTTCGCGACGACAAACCCTATCCCGGTCAAGTGGGCGATGCGGCATCTCGGCTTCAATGTCGGCGTGCCGCGTCTGCCGTTGTTGCCGCTTGAACCGCCGCTCGATACGTTGCTCGAGTCGCTGCTTGTGCCGTACCGTTCTCGCACCGAGTCGTCTCGTGTCGTTCGGTGAATATGCGTACCGAGGTGCTTGGCTGCCCTGTCGACGTCGTTGATGCCGACGGTGCCGTTCTGCGTCTGCGGGCACAGATCGACGCCTTTCGAGAGCGGAGCACCACATCGTTGAGTGTCGTCACGCTCGGCACTGAGATGGTGGTCCGCGCTCAATCCGATGAAGAATTCCGAGCCCTTCTCCAACGCGCCGGTCTTGTGCTCTGCGATACGATCGGCGTTTGGTTCGCTTCGCGCATCCCGCAGCGCGGGCGTCCAACCCATCCGCTGCCCGAGCGTGTGACCGGCGTCTCATTGGTTGAACGCTTAGCCGCAGACTGTGCGCAACGCGGCGGAGCCCTCTACCTGCTCGGCGGTCGCGGCGATACCGCCTCGCTCGCCGCCAAGCGATTGGTGGATCGTTATCCGGGTCTCACTGTCGCCGGCGTTCGTGATGGGTACTTCGCCGCAGAGGAGAGTGAGGAGATCGCCGCCACGATCGCGGCTAGCGGGGCCGAGGTGTTACTCTGTGCCCTCGGCTCGCCTCGGCAAGAGAGATGGATCGATCGGCACCTTGCACGGACCGGTTGTGCGATCGGTATTGGGGTCGGTGGGGCTTTTGACGTCTTTTCGGGACGAACGACTCGTGCGCCGGAGTGGATGCAGGCCATAGGATGGGAATGGCTTTACCGTCTTTTGAAAGAACCTCAACGCTGGCGTCGCCAGCTTGCCCTGCCCCATTTTGTCTGGTTGATTGTTCGCGATATTCTGGTTACCTCTGATGCTCGGAGTCCACACCGATGAAAGCCATGATCTTAGCTGGCGGAATGAGCACGCGCCTCTACCCTTTGACACGACTCGTTCCGAAGCCACTTGTTCCTATCGCAGGTGAGCCCAACACGGCTCACCTCTTGCGCTATTTACAGGCATACGGTACGACCGATGTTGCCATGAATGTGTTCTATTTAGCCGACCAAATCGTTCAAGTTTTCGGTGATGGTTCAGCGTACGGCGTGCAACTGCACTATCTCCATGAGCGTGAGCTGATGGGTAGCGCAGGCGCACTCAAACAGATGCATGATTTTTTCGACGAAACATTCGTCGTGATCGGTTGCGATGTTCTCACCAATATCGATCTCGCTCGATTATTACGCTTTCATCGTGAACGCGGCGCATTGGCAACGATCGGGTTACATCACGTCGATCTTGTCGACCAGTTCGGTGTCGTGATTCTTGGGCATGATGGACGTATCCAAGAATTTCAAGAGAAACCGCAGCTCGGTGAAGAGCGATCGCACCTGGTCAATACCGGTGTCTACGTCTTCGAGCCTGAGATTCTTGAGCATATTCCCGCAGATCGTTTCGTTGATTTTGGAAATCATGTCTTCCCGGCATTGCTGGCCGGTGGCTACGGCTTCTATGGACTCGAGATGGAGGGTGCCTATTGGACCGATATCGGCACCCCGGAGACCTATCGCCAAGCGACGCATGATGTGCTCGAAGGGCGTATTACTCCATTTGGTTCGCGACGGGTCGGTGTCGCCGACTCGGCCTCTATCGCTAGTGACGTGGTTATCGCCGGCGATGTGCGTGTCGGTGAGCATGCGCAGATTGCGGCCGGTGCCCGTATCGTTGGCCCGAGTGTGATCGGTGATCGTGCAGTGGTTGAGGCGGGTGCGGTCATTGAAGAGTCGATTCTCTTCAATGGTGCACGCATCGGTGCAAAGGCGTCGCTTAAACGCTCAATCGTGGGTCTATCGTATGCTGTGCCGGCACAGACCTTACTCGAAGATGCCGTTGTCGCCTACGAAGAGCGTATCGCCGGCAGCTCTTCCTAGGGCGTTTCGTCGTCTTCCAGCGATCATACGGGCTTCGTGCTTCCCCGCCGCTTGCATCGTCTGTGGGCGCTGTTCTGGCGGTGCCTTCTGCGTGGAGTGTGCCCCGGCCGTCAGTGAGGCCTCTCGTCGTCTCTATACCGTCGGTGGTACCGAGATCGCCGTTGCGGTCCTCGGCCCCTATGAAGCCGGCCTCCGCCGTGCTATTCAAGCCTTCAAAGATGGGCGGCGAGATGTCGGTGATGCCCTAGCGGAGTATCTCGTCGATCGACTCGTCCGGCGCCTTGACTCTGCTCTCTCGCCGTTGCCGGTTGCTCCGGCGACTCGCTCCGTTCTGATCCCGATTCCGACGACCGATGCACGGCGCAGCGAGCGCGGCTTCGATGGAGCAACCTTTCTCGCCGAGCGACTCTCGTGGGCGATCGGGGTCTCGCTCTCTACACCACTGCTACAGGTACGCGGTGATCGGCAACGTGGGCGGAAGCGTCGTGAGAGACTCGAGGCGAGAGGTCGATTCCGACTCTGTCGCCCCGAGCGTCTTGCCGCCTGTGAGGTAATTTTGGTCGACGATGTCGTGACGACCGGCGCGACGCTCTGTGACGTCGCGCGCACATTCCGTCGTCACGGCATCGCTGTACGCGGTGCTCTCGCCCTCGCTGCGACTCCTCTGCACCAGAGGCTCGATGCGGGCACGACTCTGCACGGGGCCGAAGAAGTGCCATGATGGATGCGGTCGATCGGTGGTACCTCGCGCGGGCGATCAGTCTCGCGCGTCGCGGTGTCGGTAATGTCTCGCCGAATCCACCCGTCGGTGCGGTGCTCGTCGAAGGCGGTGAGACGCTCGGCGAGGGCTTTCATCATCGACGCGGCGGCCCTCACGCCGAGGTGGAGGCCTTGCGTGATGCTGCTACTCGACCAGGAGCCGAGGAGCGACTACGCCGGGCGACGCTTTACGTCTCGCTCGAGCCGTGCAATCATACCGGCCGGACACCGCCGTGCAGCGAGGCTGTCGTCGCTGCGGGTGTGCGCCGGGTCGTTATCGGTACGCTCGACCCCAATCCTCGAACCGCGTACGGGGGAGTGCAACGCCTGCGTGAGGCGGGGATCGCCGTCGAGCTCGCCGACGATCCCGAAGCCGCCGCTCTCATCGCTCCATTCGCCGCGGCTATGCGCTATGGACGTCCGACCGTGACGCTGAAACTCGCCGCCTCACTCGATGGACGTATCGCGCCACGAGTCGGCCCCTTTTGGCTGACGGAGGGCCCCGCGATTCGTTTCGTCCGTCAACTCCGTGCCGAGCACGATATCGTGCTCGTCGGTGCCGGCACGGCGCGCACCGACGACCCCGATCTGACGCCTCGACCACCCCGGACGCGACTCCGTCCGACCCTGCGGGGCGTCGTCTGTGGGCAGAGTCCACCTCCGTTGCATCTCCGTCTCTTCGTGCCGCAGCCTGGGGTGCAGACGTTGCTCTTCATCCCTGCGAGTGCCGCTGCCGCCTATGAACCGTACGCGGCATTTGCCGAGGTGATCGCTCTCGAAGATGTCGCCGGTGTCGTCACCGCCGCCGCCGTTCTTGCCGCTCTCGCCGAACGAGAGGTCGGATCGGTTCTCTGTGAGGGCGGTCCACGACTCGCGGCCTCCTGGCTCGCCGCAGGGGTCGTCGATCGGCTCGAGTGGTTGATCGTGCCGCGACTCTTCGCCGGTTTTGAGGCTCCCACGGTGCTCCATGGAGAGCTGATCGATGCCGTCTTCGAGCCGATCGCTACGGAGATGCTCGGCGTCGATCTGCGATATACCTTACGCCGAACCCAATCCAAAACGTCATGAGCGGCGTTTACGGTATAACGGCTACGCCGACTGCGTGGTCATTGTTGTTCAACTTTCGGAGGTTTCTGTGAATCGACGTCTACGTTATCCTGCGCTTGCACTCGGTGGGCTTCTCGCGGTGGCGGTTATGCCGTTCGCGAGCGTATCGGCGAGTGAAAACCCCATGGTCGGTGGCCATGCGATGTCGGCTCAACGGACGATCGTGGCCAATGCGGTAAATTCCGATGATAATAAGACCCTCGTCGCTGCGGTGAAAGCTGCGGGTCTCGTCGATGTCCTCGAGAGCAAAGGGCCGTTCACGGTCTTCGCTCCTACCGACGAAGCCTTTGCCGCTCTGCCCGCCGGTAGGCTCGACACGTTGTTAAAACCCGAAAATAAAGGGCAACTGACCACGATCTTGGAGTATCACGTCGTCGCCGGACGGTATGACTTCCATACCCTTGCCTCGTCGATCTATCGTGCCGGCGGCTCGCTGTCGTTGAAGACGGTCGCCGGAGAGCGTCTCATCGCCAAGATGAACGGCCCGCGTAACATCGTTTTGGTCGATTCCAAGGGTCGCGTCGCGCACATTTCAACCTACGATGTCTATCAGAAGAATGGCGTGATCAACGTGATCGATCGCGTCTTGCTCCCCTAATCGTATGTTCGTGAAGATCTCGCCCGGCGTACGACGCCGGGCGGGACTTCTCTTCGAACAGACGAACCATGACCGTGTGGGTGACATCGATGCGTTGCTTACTCGGGTTATCGCTCGAGATGCGACGGCGTTTGAGAGCATGTACGATCGCTACGGTCGCCTCGTTTTCGGTATCGCTCGGCGGATTCTCGGCGACGACGTTTCGGCCGAGGATGTGACGCAAGCGGTTTTTCTCAAGGTTTGGCATGCTCCGACGCACTTCCGTATGGGCAGTCTCTCTGCGTGGTTGGCCCGCGTAGCCCGTAACGCTGCGCTCGATGTGCTGCGTACTCGTTCACGGCATCCGACCGACTCCTTATCGCAGATGTCGCCGCCGACCGAACCCTCCGTGCAGAGTCGGGTCGATGATGTCGTCATCGATCGCTTAACGGGTGAGGCCGTGCGTAACGCTCTCGCATCCGTCCCTGAAGAGCAGCGTTCCCTCATTGAGATGGCATTCTTCGACGGATTGACCCATCAACAGATGGCTCAACGTACGGAGACTCCCTTGGGTACAGTCAAGACGCGCATTCGCTCAGGCTTGCGTCGTCTACGTACGGTCCTCATTGAAAAGGTGGAGCGATGAGCTATCATACCGATGAGCTCGAGCGCACCGCCCTCTTGGCGCTCGATGCCTTACCCGCGAGTGAGGAGCGACAAGCGAAGGAGCACCTTCGCCTCTGTCGAGAGTGCACGCAAGAGTACGCCGAATTGCTCCAAGTCGGCTCACTGATCGGCTACCGTGCCGAGGCTTCGCCGACCGCAGAGACGAGTGCCGCGCTCGATCGAGTGAAGACGCGCCTGCTCGCCGAGATCTCTCGGCGCGATAAGGCTCTCGCTTCGTTCGATTGGTGGCGTACGCCGCGTGTGCCGCGTTGGGCCTTTGCCCTCGCGTGTTTTGCCCTCGTCTGCTTCGTCGGTTGGGAGAGTGCTGAACTGCACCATGCGACGCTCGCGTCCCAACGTGCCGCAGCCGAGATTGCCCAGCGTCAAATTCAGCTCGATGTGCTGCTTGCGCCGGGGACGACGCGTACGACGTTGCCTCAGGGGCTCTTGTTGCGCCATGGTCGACGTCTCGCCGTGCTGCTCGATCATCTCCCGCCGCCGCCCTCACACCGTATCTATCAAGCCTGGCTTCTGCCGATTCACCAAAAGCGCATGGTACCGCAGGCCACGTTCATCCCCGACACCTCGGGGCGGGCAGCGGTGGTCTTTACCGCCGATGCCTCGGTGATTCAAGCGATCGCCGTCAGTACCGAACCGGTCGGTGGCAGTCAGCAGCCGACGACGACACCACTCTTTGTTCATGTTTTGGGGTAACGATGTTTAGCGGCGTCTTGACGCATCACGGCTTGGTTGGAGAGCATCGTCGCCATGAAAACGGCGGCACGCTGCTCGAAGTGATCGCGCCCGCCGCCATCGCCGAGGGCGTCGCTCACGGCGATAGCGTCGCGATCGACGGTGCCTGCCTAACGGTTGTGACCTTCGATGATCAGATGATGCGTTTTGAAGTGGTGCCCGAGACGGTGACGCGGACAACGCTCGGTGCGTTGACGTCGGGGACGCGCGTCAATCTCGAACTGTCGTTGCGTCTCGGCGATCGTCTCGGCGGGCATCTGGTCTACGCTCATGTCGATACGACGATTCGCCTGCTCGATCGGGTCGTTGAGGGGCAAGGGTATCGACTCACCTTTGAGCGCCCGGCCCCTTACGCTACGGCAATTCTCGAGAAGGGCTATGTCGCGCTCGACGGGGTGAGTCTTACGGTGGCCAGCATTGCCTCCGATACCTTCACCGTTGCGGTTATCCCGGAGACGGCGGCCTTGACGACGCTTGGTATCAAGCCCATCGGTGCTCGCGTCAATCTCGAACTCGATCCGATCGCGCGCTACACCACCGCCTCGGTTGCGCAGTACCTCACGACCCGTACTGTGTGAGTTCGCTGAAGATGCCGACAACGCGTGTCGCTTCGTTGCTGGCGCCGCGTCATATTCGCATACACGAAACCGAGTTGCCTCAACTCCAGCCCGGTGAGGTCGCCGTTCGCATTCGCGTCGCTCTGACCGATGGAACCGATCTGAAAACGTATCGTCGCGGACATCCGAAGATGCCGTTCCCGACTCGCTTCGGTCATGAATTTTCCGGTGATATTGTCGCGATCGGCGCCGGTGTTCAACGCTTTGCGCCGGGCGATGCGGTCATGAGTGTGCATACCGCGCCTTGTGGCTGCTGTTTTTGGTGCCTGCGTGAAGAAGAAGAACTCTGCCCTGCAGTCGTCGAGCGTATGCTCTTAGGTGCATACGCCGATCACCTCATTCTGCCCGCTCCGATCGTTGCGCGACAGCTCTACCTCAAGCCGGCGACTCTGTCATACGAAAGCGCCGCCTTCCTTGAGCCGCTCGCTTGCGTCGCGCATGTTTGGGAGCGCATCGCTCGTGAGCAGCCGCGTCTCCTCCGATCCGATACGCAACTCGTCTTGCTCGGGGTCGGCGGTTTTGCGTTGCTACATGCGATGTTCGCTCAAGCCTACGGTATCACGCGCCGGTGTTTCGTCGGACGCGGTGGAGAGCGCGCCGCACTGGCGCAACGGCTCGTACTCGGAGAGGTGATCGATACCCGGCATGAAGATGCGGAGGCTGTTGTCCGTGCTTGGAGCGGCGATCGAGGTGCCGATATCGTGATCGAAGCGACCGGCGATCCGGTGATGTGGGAGTCGGCTCCGAGCTTCGCGCGGCGCGGCGGTCGCGTCGTGCTCTTCGGTGGTTTGCCTGCCGGGACACGCGTCGGTTTCGATGCGACACGGTTGCATTACGATGCGATCCGTCTCGAGAGTCCCTTTCATCTGACGCCGCGTTCGGTGCGTACGGCATGGCGACTGCTCGCCGATGCTCGCCTCGATCCGACGCCGTTGATTACCTCTCGTCGACCGCTCGCGGAGATCGTCGATGTCTTCGCCGAGTTAGACGCCGGGCGCGGTGTAAAAGTCGCGATACTGCCATGAGCGAGGTCTCTTTACCGCCGACGATGTTCGTCGCCGAATTGCATGATATCGATGATCTTCGTTGCGTCGAACGACCGCTGCCCTCGATCGGTCCCGGCGAGTTGCTCGTTCGGATCGAGGCGAGCGGAATCTGCTCCGGCGATCTCATGCCGTGGTATATCCGCCGGAAGGCGCCCTTGGTGCTCGGCCACGAGCCGGTCGGACGCATCGTTCTCTGCGGCGAGGGTGCGACCGATCGCGACGGTCTGCCGTTTCGTTGCGGCGAGCGGGTCGCAATCCATCATCATGCGCCTTGTCTGCGGTGTCGTGCCTGTCGTCGTGGAGCGTATGTCCAGTGTGCCACCTGGCGGCGCACGCGGATCGACCCGGGCGGAATTTCGGGGTATGTCCGTGTGCCGCGCGAGAATTGCATCGATACGTTACGCCTACCCGACCATCTCGCATCCTGCGATGCTGTGCTCGTCGAACCGCTCGGTTGCGTCGTCAAATCGTTGCGTCGTGCGCGCCTGCACGACGATGACCTGGTGCTGGTCATGGGACTCGGCGTTATGGGGCTTTTGCATGTCGCCGCGCTGACCACCTCGATCGCCCTGCCCGGTATGCCGCGTGCGACCGATCTGCGCGTCGTCGGCTCCGATTTCGATGAGACGCGTCGTGCCCGCGCCTCGCGTCTCGGTGCGACGGCGGTCTTCGACCCGACCGATGCGCTCGCCGGAGTGCACGCACTCAGCGACGGGCGCGGCGCCGACGTCGTGATCTGCGGCCCCGGCACGCCGACCGCGTTGCAAGAGGCCCTCAACGCGCTCGCACCCGACGGCACCCTCGTGATGTTTACCCCCATTGAACCGACGCAGCGTTGGCTCTTCGATCAGAGTGAGGCCTATTTCCGCGATCTGAGCCTGGTCGCGAGCTACTCCTGTGGCCCTGAGGATACGCGCCTTGCGCTAGCGGCACTCGCCGCCGGTCTCGTGACGATCCAGGACGTCGGTGGCGAGATCTTCGCCCCCGAGCAGACCGCCCAGGCCTACGATGCCATGCGTCGGGGGCAGATCGTCAAGGCCATCGTCGCGTTCCCTTGAGCGAAGAGCAAAGAAGAGGGCTCCGCTTGGCATCTCCGGAAGGCGGTGTGGCTATGATGCTCGATGCCGTCCAGCGGCGCGCACAGGCGTATGAATCGGTGGAGCGAGCGATCGCCGAGATTCGCGCCGGGCGGATGATCATCGTCGTCGACGATGAGGATCGTGAAAACGAGGGCGACCTGGTGATGGCCGCGGCCTGCGTCACACCGGCGGCGATCAACTTCATGCGCAAAGAGGCGGGTGGGCTGATTTGCACTGCGATGACCGGTGAGCGCCTCGATGCTCTCCAGATCCCGCCGATGGTGCTCGACAATACGTCGCCGTTTCAGACGGCTTTTGCCGTCTCGGTCGAGGCGCGGGGAGTGACGACGACCGGTATCTCGGCATTCGATCGTGCCGCAACGATTCAGGCGCTCATCGACCCCGCAGCGAAGCCGAGCGACTTCTTGCGACCGGGGCATACCTTCCCCCTCCGGGCCCGGGATGGGGGTGTCTTGGTCCGTGCCGGTCAAACGGAGGCCTCGGTCGATTTAGCTCGTCTCGCCGGTCTCGCCCCCGCCGGAGTCATCTGTGAAATTCTCGACGATGACGGGCGGATGATGCGTCTGCCGCGTCTTCGCGAGTTCGCTGAACGTCACCGACTGCACTTGACGACTGTTGAGGATATCATTACCTATCGTATGCGTGAAGAACAGAGTATCCGTCGTATTGCGGAATTCCATATGCCGACGCGTTTCGGCGCCTTTCGCGGCTTCGCGTATGAGACCGATCTGCCCGATCAACTGGGGACGGCGCATGTCGCTTTAGTGATGGGCGACGTGAACGACGCCGCTCCTGCTTTGGTGCGAGTGCACTCTTCGTGTGTGACCGGCGATGCGCTCGGTTCGACGCGGTGCGACTGCGGCGCACAACGCGACGCTGCATTGCAGCGGATCGCGCTCGAAGGTCGTGGAGTCTTTCTCTATCTGCAGCAAGAAGGTCGCGGGATTGGGCTTGCCAACAAACTGCGGGCCTACCAAATCCAGGATCAGGGTGCCGATACGGTCGAGGCAAACGTTGCGCTCGGACTCCCGGTCGATAAGCGTGACTACGGTATCGGTGCACAGATTCTCGTCGATCTCGGTGTGCGGGAGATGCGTCTTCTGACCAACAATCCACGAAAGATCGCCGGTCTTGAGGGATACGGCTTGAAGATCGTCGATCGTGTCCCTATGCAGACGCCGGTGACGGAATTCAATCAACAGTATCTGCAGACCAAACGCGCGAAGCTCGGTCACTTGTTCCAAGGTGACCTCTATGTCGAGGAGCACTGATGCATCGTAACGAGTCGTCTGCAACGCACTCTCTGCCCGATGCGCACGGTAAGCGCGTCGCCGTCGTCGTCGCCGAATTCTATCCGGAGATCGCCGGTATGTTGATCGACGGAGCGCAGCGTGCCGCGCTCGCCGCCGGTATCCTTGCCGAGGATATCGTTCAGGTGACGGTCCCCGGGTGTTTTGAGGTGCCGGTCGCTCTGCAGCGACTCTTGCGCCGAGAAGAAGAGATCTATGCGGCGGTCGCACTCGGTGCGGTCGTGCGCGGTGAGACCCCGCACTTCGACTACGTCGCCGGCGAGGCGTCACGCGGTATTATGAGCCTACAGCTGACCTCTGGCGTACCGATCGGTTTCGGTATTCTCACGACGGAGAGCCTCGAACAGGCGCGTGTCCGTGCCGATGCCGCCCAGGGTGATGCCGGCTACACGGCGATGATCGCGGCGTTGCGCGTCGCCGGTATCGATACCGAGCCGGAGCGAGCGACGATCGGCTTCCGTCGCGGGTGATCGCCGAGCCACGGCAGCGCCGCTCCGTTGCATGGCAGGGGGCGCCGCTTTCGTCGGAGCCTCCGGGGGTACGCTACCTCGATCAACGTGCTCTGCCGCACGAGGTACGGTATGAATCGGCGACCGACGTCGATGCGCTGATCGAGGCGATTCGTTGTCTCGCAATCCGTGGAGCGCCGGCGATCGGCATCGCGGGGGCCTACGGTGTCGTTCTCGCACGCCGCACCATCGCAGATGCAACGCTTTGTCAGGCCGCGCTCGCACGGCTTCGTGAGGCACGACCTACCGCGATCAACCTCGCGTGGGCCGTCGATCGGGTCGCCGCAGCCGTCGATCCGTTCGCTGAGGCCGAGGCGCTGCACCGGGAGCAGATTCGCGTCGATGCAGCTATCGCCGATGTCGCGTTGCCGCTCTTTCGCCCCGAGATGCGTCTGCTCACGCACTGCCATACCGGCGGCGTAGCGACGGCGGGCTCCGGCACGGCCCTCGGTGCCTTTATCGCCGCTCATCGTGCAGGGCGTCTCGCTCATGTGTGGGTCGATGAGACGCGACCGCTGTTGCAGGGGGCTCGTCTGACCCTATGGGAGTTGCAGGCCGAGGGCGTGCCCGCGACGCTGATTGTCGATGCCGCCGCCGCTGCATTGATGGCACAAGGTCGCGTCGATGCGGTGATGGTCGGTGCCGATCGCATCGCACGCAACGGCGATACGGCGAATAAAATCGGGACCTATGCTCTAGCGATCGCGGCGCGCTATCACGGCATTCCGTTTTACGTCGCCGCACCGAAGATGACGATCGATGAGCGTATCGCCGACGGCGCCGCCATGCATATCGAGCAGCGATCAGCCGACGAGGTTCGTTGTATCGCCGGCTACGAAGTCGCGGCGGTGGGCGCGGTCGAGAACCCTGCCTTCGATATCACGCCGCACACCTTGATTACGGCGATCGTGACTGAAGACGGGCTGTGGAGGCTATGAAATTCTACGATTTTCTCGATCGTCTACCGCCGATTCCGGCGTTGGTCGTGGTCGAGGGCGGTGAATCGTTGCTCGCGGATCGTGTTTGCACCGTCATTGAAGAGCGTCTCGGTGACGGCGTCGACGTCGATCGTTTTGTCGCGCCGCAGCTCGCCTCGTTTCGCCCGATCGCGGAGGCGTTGCCTGCGCTCGGGCTCTTTGCATCGCGTCGTCTCGTGATCGTACGCGGCATCCACGAGCTTCGTGTCGCGGCTCGGCGTGCGATATGGGAGGTCGCTCAAACGGTCGCGGAGCCGACGACGCTTGTGTTGGAAGATTTGCTGCCGCCGAATAAAAAAACGGGGCCGGAGCCTCTCGGTCGACTCGCTGAAGGGCGCGCGTTACGTATCGATACGACCGCCGACTCCGCCGTTCGGCGACGTTTTGTCGAGGAATTCATCGCCGACTCCGGTGCGCGTCTCCAACCCGATGCGCTGACGGCGCTGGCAGCCTCGACGGTCGATCTTGCGAGCATGCGTAACGATCTCGAGAAGCTCGTCTTGATGGATGCGCCGATCGATCTCGCCGCGCTTGTCCGTGAACGACTGGTCACCGATGAGCCGAAAGCCTATCAGTATGCGAGCGCGTTGCTCAACGGCGAAGAGGCGGTCGCTTATGCGACGATCGCCGAGATGTTCCGTGACGATCCGCGCGGTGCCGCCGTTCCGCTCTTCTCCGCGCTTGCGACGGAGTACGCTCTGCTCGCGATGTTGACGCAGCCTCGGGGCGCGCTCCCCGCGCGGTATCGCTGGCGTGAACGCAGCTTGCGCCCGCTTGCACAGCGTCTCGGCCCGCGCGTGACGCGGCGCGGTTTCGAACGTGCCTTACGCGGTTTTGAGGCGATCGTGACTGGTCGAACCGACGAACCGCGTCTCTGTGTTGAGATGATTACGGCCGAGTGTGCCTATGAGCGCGCTGCGGCACTCCGTCGCCGATAGCGACGAGGCGGAGAGCGTATGCGGAGCGAACGGGGAGCGACTGTGGAACACAGCGCATACGCTTCACCGTTTTCTTGGCGTTACGGACGCGCAGAGATGCGCCGTCTGTTCTCCGAAGACGAGCGTCGTCGACTCTGGCGCGCCGTCTGGGTCGCGCTCGCCGCATCGCAGGTCCGTAGCGGTCTTGTGAGTGAGGCCGAACTCGCCGATCTCAAGGCTCACGCTGGCGATATCGATATCCCGGCGGCTCTTGCGATCGAAGAAGAGATCGGTCACGACGTCATGGCCGAGATTCGCCTCTTCGCATCGCAGGCAAAGATCGGCGGCGGCAAGATTCACTTCGGTGCAACGTCGATGGACATCTCCGATACCGTCGAAACGTATCGTTTGCGCGCCGCGCTCGCGATGCTCGGAGCGAGTCTCGATGCGTTGCTGCACGCCTTCGCCGAGGCGATCAAGCGCCACGCCGATCTGGTCTGCATGGCTTTTACGCATCTACAACCGGCGGAGCCGACGACGCTCGGCTATCGTCTGGCGATCTACGCGCAAGATCTCTTGCTCGATGCCCTCAATCTACGCGTCGTCTACGAGAGTATGACCGCGAAAGGTATTCGTGGTGCAGTCGGTACTTCGGCGTCGTATACGTTGTTACTGGAGTCGACGGGTCGCAGCGCCGAAGAGCAAGAGAAAGAAGTCTTAGCGCCCTTCGGTTTAGTCGGCGCCGATATCAGCACGCAGACGTATCCGCGTAAATTGGATTATCTCTTGCTCTCGACGCTCGCGGGTCTCGGTGCCTCGCTTTCGAAATTTGCCGCCGATCTTCGGATCCTCTCGTCTCCTGGCTTCGGCGAACTCTTTGAGCCGTTCGGTGCGCGACAAGTCGGCAGTTCGGCGATGCCGTTTAAACGGAATCCGGTGCTCGCAGAGCGCATCTGCTCGCTCGCGCGTCTTCTGCCGAGTTACGCCGACGTTGCTTGGCAGAATGCCGCGACGAATTTTCTCGAACGGACGCTCGACGATAGTGCAAATCGTCGGACCGTTTTGCCGGAGGCGCTTCTCTGCGCCGATGAGATCGTCGGTCTCGCCCGCCGCATCGTCGCCGGGTTACGGGTCGACGAGCGAAAGATTGCCGAGAACCTGCGTACCTATGGGCCTTTCGCCGGAACTGAGGCGGTCATGATGCGTGCCGTCAAAGCAGGCGGTGATCGTCAAGAACTTCATGAGGTTATTCGCGAGTCGGCGATGGCCGCGTGGGCCGTTCTTGCCGATGGTAAAGAGAACCCCTTGGCGCAGCGCCTCGCCGACGACGCGCGCATCTCCCGCTACCTCTCATCGGAGGAGTTACGGGGGTTGCTCGATCCTCGACATCATATCGGCGATGCTCCCGAGCGGGCGCGTCGGCTCGCCGGAAAACTCGAACGACTCGAATCCTTTCCGCAGCCCCGTTTGGTGAGGTAAGACCAGAACATGGACAGAGGCTTGGAGATTGTGCGTGGTAAGACCAAGGCGCTCTATGAGCACCCCGGTCGTGCCGGTGTCGCGGTCATGGTGCAGAGCGATAAGATTACGGCGGGTAATGGTGCGCGAGAGGACGAGCTGCCTGGTAAAGGGCGCTACGCCGCTTTGACGACCTCGCACGTCTTCCGTCTGCTCAATCTCTGTGGTCTGCCGACGCACTACTTGCGCGGCGGTGCCGACGAAGATCAGAACGAGATGCTTGTGCGGCGTTGCGAGATGATCCCGATCGAAGTGGTTATTCGGGGTGTCGCCGCCGGTTCGTTGATCACGCGCCATCCGTCGCTGGCTCGTGGTTCGGTCTTGGCTCCTCGCGTCATCGAATATTTTCTCAAAGACGATGCGCGAAACGATCCATTGGTGAGTGCCGAAGACTTGATCGCGCATGCGATCGTCCGACAGTCCGAGCTTTCGCTTATCGTCGAGATGGCCCGTATCGTCTATGAAGTGTTGAATCATGCCTGGCGTCTGCGCGACGTCTTGCTCGTCGATCTCAAGATCGAATTCGGCCGCATTCTCGAGGGTGACGACGCGGGCAAGCTCGTGATCGCCGACGTGATCGATAACGATTCGTGGCGTATCTGGCCTCAGGGTCGTGAAGAACTGATGCTCGATAAGCAACTGTACCGTAATCTTGCGGAGAGAACGCCGCAGACATTGGCAAACGTCGGCGACGCCTATGCGCGGGTCGCTGAGATGAGTGCCGCCTTCGCGATGATGCGACCGGCGATGGTTGTGATTCTCGCCGAACCGACCGCGCTCGAACAGGCCGATCGTATCGCCCAGTCGTTGACCGCCTACGGTATCCCCTATCTGCGTCGTGCTACCTCGTTTACTCGGATGCCGGGGCATCTACTCTCGGTCATCCAGCAGCTCGATGTGACGTTCCCAAGGTTGGTCTACGTGACGGTCGGCTCTGCCGAGTTCGGCGAGTGCGTCGATCACGCGACCCCGGCTCCGGTCTACGCCTTGGGTATGCAGTCGACGGGTATCGAGATTGATGCCGTCGCATTACGCGTTGCGAAGGGTTTCGCGCTCGATGATTCGATTCTCTACGGCAGAACGATGCTGATGGAGGTCGCGCTCCGCGGCAATATTCTCCAGGCCGATATGCATCTCTACCAGGCCGCCTCCTCACTGCTCTCTCCTGGAGAATTGGTCTAGCCTTTCTCTCTGTTTGCTCGCCTATCGTCGCGTCGCATGAAAGGATCTCTGTGACCCTGGTCGATGAGGATCGTTTCGCCGTCCTCGGTCTCGAGGATGGAGAGGTCGCCGCTGCGGCTCGTGAGCGTGGTATCGCGTTGACGGTTGCGGAGCTTCGCGAGATCGCTGAGCGGCTCGGTCGCGACCCAAGCGTCGTCGAACTCTACGCCTTCGATGCCCAGTGGAGCGAGCATTGCTCGTATAAAAGCAGTCGCGCCCTGCTCAGACGACTGCCGACGACCGGCCCCGATGTCTTACTGGGGCCGGCGGAGGACGCCGGTATCCTCCGCCTCGGAACCTGGCAAGGGCAGACTTGGGGCATCGTCGTCGCCCACGAGTCGCATAATCATCCCTCGCAGATCGTCCCGTTTGAGGGTGCCGCGACCGGGATCGGCGGCATTGTACGCGATGTGCTCTGCATGGGCGCGACCGTTATCGCCGTCGCCGATCCGCTCCGTTTCGGTCGTATCACCGGTGAAGAGTCTGATGGTCAGCATGCGCGACTCGTCGCCTCGCGCGTCGTCGAAGGGATCGGCGCCTACGGCAACGCGATAGGCGTGCCGAATATCGCGGGCGATATCGCCTTCCATGCCGGGTTCGCCGAGAATTGTCTCGTCAATGTCGTCGCCCTCGGGCTCGTGCGCGCCGATCAGGTCATTCACTCCGCCGCCCCGCCCGGCTCGGTCGGCTGGGATATTCTCTTGGTCGGCAAGGCGACCGATCGGAGCGGCTTCGGCGGCGCGGCTTTCTCGTCACTCGTGCTTGAGACGGAGGACGAAGCGAGTCGGCGCGGTGCGGTGCAAGTCCCCGATCCTTTTCTCAAAAACGTTATCATGCGCGCCTCGTACCGAGTCTTCGAAGAGTTACGGCGTGAGGGCATTACCGCCGGGTTTAAGGACTTGGGCGCCGGCGGCATCCTTGGCTGCACCGCCGAGATCGTCTCTTCGGGCGGGTACGGTGCCGAGATCGATCTCGACGCGGTTCGCCTGGCTCAGCCCGATCTGCCCCCGGCGGTGGTCGCCGTCGGTGAGACGCAGGAGCGCCTGACCTGGGTCCTACCGCCCGAGATGACGCCGCGGGTTTTGGCGATCTACAACGAGGAGTTCGGCTTACCCGAGATAGCGCACCAGGCCGGTGCGAGCATCATCGGTCGCGTGACGGCCGAGCCGACCTACGTGCTACGTGCCGCCGGGCGTGAAGTGGCGCGCCTGCCGCTCGCGTTGCTCTGCGGCGATGTGCGTCGCGAACGGCGCGCAACGCCTGCGCCGACGAGTGCTTCGACGCCGGATGCCCCACGCGACGCCGATCTCGCTCGCCTCCCCGATATCTTGGCGCATCGCGACGTCTGCTCGCGACGGAGCGTCATCGAACGATACGATGGCGTCGTGCGCGGCACGACCGTGCTCCCCGCCGGTTATGGAGATGCCGGAGTGATCCGTCCGCTGCCCGATGCGCCGTTCGGCGTCGCGCTTAGCGTCGACGGCAATCCACGATACGGCGTCATCGATCCGCGCCGTGCCGCGCGTCTCGCCGTCTGCGAGGCGGCACGAAATGTCGCCGCCGTCGGTGCGCGCCCGGTCGGCTTGACCGATTGTCTCAACTTCGGCAATCCTGAGCGCCCCGATCATTACGGCGAACTCGTCGCGGCGATCGAAGGGCTCGCCGAGGCCGCCGAAGGCCTCGCGCTGCCCTTCGTCTCGGGCAACGTCAGTCTCTATAACGAGGCTCGTGACGGTCGACCGGTGCCTGCCTCGGCGATCGTTGCCGCAATCGGCGTCGTCGACGACGTCACGCGCGTCGTCGGTCGGCAGTGTCGCAGTGTCGGCTCGTCGCTGTATCTGATCGGTGAACGACAATCGGCGCTCGGCGGCTCAATCTATGCCGACGTGACCGGCTGTGCCGCCTCGGCCTTACCCGATGAGGCGATCGCGACGGTCGCCGCCGAGATCGCGTTCGTCCATCGCCGTATCGCCGCCGGTGACGTCACTGCGGCGCACGATATCAGCGACGGCGGCCTTCTGACTGCCGCCGCCGAGATGACGTTCGCTTTCTGCGCCCCCGGTACGATCGGCGTGCGTCTCGAACTCGGTGCTTGGTCGAGCGGTGTCGGTACCGCTGGCGCCCTCTTCGGTGAGACGGGTGGTTTCGTCGTTGAACTCGCTCCCGACCGTGAAGCCGCCTTTCTCGCCGAGGCTGAGCGTTGTCATGTCGCCGTCGTGCGGATCGGCGAAACCACCGCCGAACCGGAGCTGCGGGTCGGCGATCGAGCGTTTACCGTCGAGAGTCTCTTCGCCGCGTGGGACGCTCCGCTCAACGAGGCATTGGCGGCATGAAGGCACGCGTCGGTATTCTGACCTTCCCCGGCTCGAACAGTGAAGAGGAGACGTTCCGCGCCTGCCTCGCCGCCGGGATCGATGCTCAGATCCTTCATTGGAGCACATCGCTCGAGACGGTGCGGCGTTACGACGCGTACATCTTGCCCGGTGGTTTCGCCTATGAGGATCGCGTTCGTGCCGGTGCGATCGCGGCGCATGATCGACTCATGGAGGCGGTCGTTGATGCCGCCGATCGAGGTCGCTTGATCCTCGGCATCTGTAACGGAGCCCAGATCCTGCTCGAGGCGGGGCTTGTACCGGGTCTGGCGACGCCTCGGCGTGTCGAAGCGAGCTTCGCCCCGAATCGGCAGCGTTCGTTCCTCTGTCGCCGGGTCTACGTTCGTTTGGCGAACGAGCCGTCGCGTTGCGCGATAACCGCCGCGCTGCCGCCCGACGCGGTGCTGCCGATGTGGGCCGCGCACGGCGAGGGGCGACTCGCCGCGCCGCCGACGGTGCTCGAACGACTCCTCGACGGGCGGCACGTCGTCTTTCGCTACGCTCACGCCGACGGCTCGTTCACCGAGGCACCGAACGGCTCGGCGCTCGATGCGGCTGCGCTGACCAACGTCGCGGGGACGATCTTAGCGATCATGCCTCACGCCGAGCGTGAAGAGGCCTCGGTCCTTGCATCGCCCGGCGTCAGTCCGCTGTTCGCGGCCTTTGCCGCCGCACTCGCCTCTCCTGGAGGAGCGTCATGAGCCTGACCGTGGTCGAGATTCGCTTGACGATCCCCGATAACGCGGCCCGTACTGCCTTCGCCACACTGACGCGTCTCGGTGTGCCGGTCGGCGGCTTGGAGCGCGCCGAGTTGCTCTTCGTCGAACACGAGTTGCCGCCGGCCGCGATCGCCGCCGCCGTTCGTGCCGACGAGATTCGTTTCAACGAAAATACCCAAGATCTCCGAGTGCGTTTCCAGTCGTCCCCTGCGGTCGGCGAGTTGTGGGTTCATGACGAGCCCCCGACGATTCGGACGATCGTCGGGCTCGGTCGGGCGCAGGCCGCCGTTCTTTGGCGTCTGACCGATCGCGAGGGCGAACCCGCCAACCATGCCCTGTTGAATGAAGCGGCGAAACGCTTGCTCTGTCACCCAGTTATTCAGCGAGCTACGCTGGGGAGTCTGCCCCTCGGCGGCGAACATCCTACTCTCCGATGATGACGATACCGACGACGCAGCCACAGCCCGCCTCGACCGAGCAGCAGGCGTTCTACACGATCGTGACGCTTGGGTCGCACTCCGCGTTGCAGATTCTCAAGGGCGCGCACGACGAGGGCTTCTCGACGTTGGCCGTCGCGACGCCTGATACGGAGGCGCTCTATCGTTCGTTCGCTTTCGTCGATGAAGTGATTACGATCGCTCGTTACGACGAATTTATGCACCTCGTGCCTCAGCTTGAGAAACGCAAGGTGATCATTGTGCCGCATGGCTCGTTCGTCGCTTATCTCTCGCTCGAAGACCATAAGCGTATGTGCGTGCCGTACTTTGGCAACAAGGCGATTCTCGATTGGGAGGCGAGTCGCGAATTGCAGCGTGACTGGCTCTCGCGCGCGGGGTTGAATCTGCCGCGCCAATTCCGTACCGCCGCCGAGATCGATCGTCCGGTTATCGTCAAACTCTACGGTGCCCAGGGCGGTAAGGGCTATATGTTTGTTCGCGATGCCGCCGATTTTGAGCAACGCGTCAGCTCGCTTGGTCAACGCAATTATATTCTGCAAGAGTATATCATCGGCGTACCGCTCTACATCCATTACTTCTATTCGCCGCTCACCGGCAAACTCGAGATTATGAGCATGGATCGTCGGTACGAGACGAACGTCGATTCGCTTGGACGTATTCCTTCGCGTGCGCAAGACGGCATGAATCTCGAACCGTCGTATGTCGTCGTCGGTAACTCGCCGCTCAGTCTTCGTGAGTCGATGCTCGCCGAGGCTTACCGCATGGGTGAGCGTGTCGTCGAAGTCAGTCGTGAGATCTGTCCGCCGAAGGGGCTCTTCGGTGCGTTTTGTATCGAGACGATCATCACGCCCGACGGACAATTCTATATTATGGAGATCTCTGCACGTATCGTCGCCGGAACGAATCTCTTCATCGATGGATCGCCGTACTCGTACCTCAACTATACCGAGCCGATGTCGACGGGTCGGCGTATCGCGCGTGAGATCAAGAATGCCTTGCTCTCGAATGCGCTCAACGACGTGCTCGACGATGCGACCGTTCTGAACGCATGAACGCTCACGATCTTCGGACGGTACTCTCCGGCTACGATCGTACGCAACTGACACTCTGCTCGGTCGGGAGTCACTCGGCGCTCGAAGTCGCCTCCGGTGCTCGGGCACAGGGGCTGCGTAATCTCATCGTGACGGCGCGAGGTCGCGAACAGACGTACACACGTCACTTTGCGCGCAGCGTCGAGGGTCCGGCGCGTGGGTGTGTCGATGCGACGTTGCCGCTCGAGCACTTCGCCGATATCCTCGATCCGCATGTACAAGAAGAGCTGCTCGCGCAACACGTGATCTTTCTGCCGAATCGTTCGTTTGAAGTCTATCTCCATCAACGCTGGAGTTACCGCGAGATCGAGGCGCGGATGCGCGTCCCGATCTTCGGCAACCGCCGTCTGTTGCGGGCCGAAGAGCGAGATGAGCCCGAGAATCAATACACCTTGCTCGATCGCGCCGGTATCCGTCGACCACGGCAATTCGCGCATCCTCGTGAGATCGATCGTCTGGTGATGGTCAAGGCACCGCATGCAAAGGTCAGCTACGAGCGCGCTTTCTTTCTCTGCGACTCTCTCGCGGCGTATGAGCGTGAGTCCGCACGATTGATCGAACTCGGCATCCTCGATACGGCCGGGCTCGCCGGTGCGGTGATTGAAGAGTTCGTGCTCGGTCCGACGGTGAATCTCAATTTCTTCGCTTCGCCGATTCTCGGCGAGGTCGAATTGCTCGGTACCGATACGCGGCGTCAGACGAATCTGGATGGACTACGCGCACTTCCGCCGGCACAGCAGGCGGCGGCACAACACATCCCCGTCAGTCTCGAAGAGGCCGGGCATCTGGCGACGACGCTGACCGAATCGATGCTCGAGTCGGCCTACGATCTCGGCGAGCGTCTCGTCGCCGCCTCGCGTGAGCTGAATCCGCCGGGTATCATCGGGCCCTTCGCGCTGCAGTGCGTCATCGTCGCCGGGCCGCCTAAGGGCTTTGTCTGCTACGACGTCTCCTTACGCATCCCGGGCTCGCCCGGTACGCGATATACTCCCTACTCGGCGTATCGCTGGGGGCGTGATATCTCTGTCGGCGAGCGGATCGCTTTTGAGGTCGTGCTCGCTCGTGACGCCGATCGTCTGCTTGAGATTCTCACCTGATGACCGATGCCCGTCCCTTCGTCATTCTCGATTTCGGCGCACAGTACGCCCAATTGATCGCACGGCGTGTGCGCGAGGCCGGTGCCTTTTCGTTGATCTTGCCGTACGATACGCCGTGGAGCGAGATCGCGGCGCGACGTCCGTTGGCGATTCTTCTGAGCGGTGGCCCCGAAAGCACGCTTGCGCCCGATGCACCCGGTGTCGATCGTGCCTTGTGGCAGGCGGGTTTGCCGGTGCTGGGGATCTGCTACGGTATGCAGTTGATGGCACGCGATCTCGGCGGTGTCGTCACGGTCGGGACGCAGCGCGAGTACGGTGCCGCCGACCTCGAGCGCCTCGTTGAGAATCCGCTGCTCGCTCCGTTGGCCGACCGTTCGCGTGTCTGGATGTCGCATGGCGATACCGTGACGACGCTGCCGGCCGGTTTTGCGACCTTGGCGCGCACAGAGCGTTGCGCCGTCGCGGCGATCGGCGATATACAGCGTCGTCTCTACGGCGTCCAGTTTCACCCTGAGGTTGTGCATACGGTCGATGGGCATCGTCTGATCGCCGCCTTTGTGCGCGACGTCGCCGGTATCGAACCGACGTGGCAGATGGATCGCTTCATCGATGAGAGCATCGACGCGATTCGTGCCCGTGTCGGCGACGCCCAGGCGATCTGCGCGCTCTCGGGCGGCGTCGATTCGAGCGTCGCCGCGACGTTGGTCGCTCGTGCAATCGGCGACCGCTTGACGTGTATCTTTGTCGATAACGGTCTGCTCCGTCACGGTGAGGCCGAGACGGTGCTGACGACCTTGCGCGATGCGTTAGGCGTGCGCGTGGTGCATGTCGATGCGCGCGCGCGTTTCCTCGATCGACTGCGCGGGGTGAGCGACCCTGAAGAGAAGCGGATCCGCATCGGTCATGAATTTATCGCCGTCTTCGAAGAAGAAGCGGCACGTTTGCACGATGCAGCCTATCTGGTCCAAGGCACGCTCTACCCCGACGTCATTGAATCGAAGAGCGCCGTCGGCGACGGTGGTCGGAAGATTAAATCGCACCATAACGTCGGCGGATTGCCGACGGAGATGCGATTGCAGTTGATCGAGCCCTTGCGCGAGTTGTTCAAGGATGAAGTGCGTGCCGTCGGTCGTCTGTTGGGCTTGCCCGAGCACATCGTGGCGAGGCAACCCTTCCCGGGGCCCGGTTTGGCGGTACGTCTGCTCGGCCCGGTCGACGAGGAGCGTCTCGTACGCCTGCGCGCCGCCGATGCGATCGTTACCGCCGAGATCGAGTCGGCGCAGCTTGAGCATCGCCCTTGGCAGTACTTTGCGATTCTGACCCCTTTGCAGAGCGTCGGAGTGATGGGCGACGGGCGGACGTATGCCGACGTCGTCGCCGTTCGTGCGATTCTCAGTGAAGACGGCATGACCGCCGATTGGGCGCGCCTGCCGTACGAGGTGCTTGAGCGCATCAGTCTGCGTATCGTCAATGAGGTGCCGGGCGTCAATCGGGTCGTCTACGATATCACCTCAAAGCCGCCCGCGACCGTGGAGTGGGAGTAGGAGACGAGATGCGCGTTTTGGTCGTCGGCAACGGCGCGCGTGAAGACGCGCTTTCCTGGGCGTTGGAGCGCTCACCCTCTTGTACCATGGTGGCGACGACGCCGGGTAATGCGGGCACCGCGCAGCGTCGCGGCGGTAATTGGGAGATTGCCGCGACCGATGGTCGTGCCATCGTCGAGCGTGCCCTCGCCGAACGGATCGACTTGGTGGTGCTGGGCCCCGAGACGGCGATCGCCGCCGGGGTCGGCGATCGGTTGCGTGATGCCGGCATCCCGGTCTTCGGGCCGAATCGGGCCGCCGGTCGCTTGGAGACAAGTAAGGTCTACTCGAAGCGCTTTATGGAGCGTTACGGTATTCCGACCGCTCGTGCTCGTGTGATTCACAGTCTTGAGGCGGCGCGTCGTGAGCTTGCGACGTGGCGAGGCGGTGTCGTTGTCAAGGCCGATGGATTGGCGGCTGGGAAGGGCGTCGTTGTTGTCGATACCGCCGCCGAGGCGCTCTCGCTCCTCGAAGGGTGGTACGGCGACGTGGGGATCCCGGGCGGCGGTAACGCCGTGCTGCTCGAAGAGCGCCTGAGCGGCAGAGAGGTGAGTCTCTTCGCGATCGGCGACGGCCTTCGTTTTCTGCCCTTCGGGAGTGCTTGTGATTATAAGCGGGCGGGCGAGGGCGATACCGGTCCCAACACCGGCGGTATGGGAGCGTATTCGCCGCCGCTCGATCTCCCGGTCGACCTGATCGAAGAGGTCGAACGTGTAGTCTTGCTCCCCTTGCAGCAGGGTCTCGCCGCCGAGGGCGAGCGGTATCTTGGCGTGATCTACTGTGGATTGATGTTGACCGAGACGGGGCCGCAGGTGATCGAGTTCAACGTTCGCTTCGGTGACCCCGAGACGCAGGTGTTGATGCCGCGTGTCACCGGCGATCTCGCCGCGTTGATGCGGAGTGCGGCAACGGGGCGGCTCGATCCCCAACTCGCCTCTTTGAGCGAGCGGGCGTGTGTCGGCGTCGTGCTCGCTTCGCAGGAGTACCCGGTGCGGAGTACTCCCATCGTCGGCTTACCCGCCGACGTCGGGCCGCTCGACGAGGGCGTTGCGCTCTTCTGGGGAGGCTCACGGCATATCCCGACCTCGAACCTCATCGATGCACAGGGCGGACGGGTACTGACCGTTACCGCCTGCGGCGTCGATGTCGCCGATGCTCGGGCGCGGGCCTACGCCGCCGTCGAAGTGGTCGCGAAGCGGTTCGGTCGACGGGAGCTCTCATATCGCCGAGATATTGCGGCCAATGTCGCAACCCTCGCCCCTCCGGCGACGGTCGACACTGCTGTATAACGTAGAGGGAGGACGAATCGATGTATCAACGTTCGGATAACGGGTACGGCATGCGTCGTGTGGCGCCGATCGGCGTCGTCTCGGAGCCGGTCTTGCTTTCGCAAGTCTTGGGCTTGACCTCGGTAGCCTTTCTCCTCACGGCAGTCGCTTCGTACTTTTCGCAGGGCATCGGACACGGTTTCGCGACGATCGCAATGATCGTGGGGTTCTTTCTCATCTTTCCGCTTTCGCGGAGTCGTGAGAACACCGGTCTTGGGATACTGCTTTTCTACCTCTTCGCTCTCTGCGAAGGGGTAGCGATCTCGCCGCTCTTGACGTACTACGCACGTACGATCGGTCCCGAAGTGATCGTGCAGGCGGCTGCAACGACCGGGGTCGGTATGGCGGTCTTGGGGCTTGTCGTCTATGCAACCGGTTTCGATTACCGTCGTCTCTCGGGCATCGCGTTCGGTGCGCTGCTTGGTCTCGTCATTATCGGTGTGCTCTCGCTCTTCGTGACGATCGTGCATCCCCAGGTCTTTGCTTGGGCGACGCTTGCGATTTTCTCTCTCCTGCTCTTGATCGATTTCCGCCGTATTCGTGTCGGTGGGGATGGATCGACCGCCGTCGCCTTGGCTTTGGCGATATACTTGGATGGACTCAATATCTTCCTTGCTCTGTTACAGCTTTTCGGTATACGTTCGCGCGATGACTAGGGCGTCTTATCGCCCCGGACGCCGCTGAAGATGGCGCGTCAGTTCGATGCCGAGGCCTCGATGCCGGCCGGCGATGTGCTCTCCGAGGCGTGCGGCGTCACCGGTCTCTTTGCACCCGGTCACGATAGCGCGCGTCTCGCCTACTTCGGACTCTACGCGTTGCAGCACCGTGGTCAAGAGTCGGCGGGTATCGCCGTCTCCGACGGGAGGCAATTGCAGTGTCGGCGGCAGATGGGTCTGATCTCACAGGTCTTCGATGAAGATAGTCTTGCGGGGCTACCGGGCGAGATCGCCGTTGGGCATACGCGTTACTCGACGAGTGGGTCGTCGGTTATTTCCAATGCCCAACCCCTCCTCGAAGAGGCGTCGTTCGGTACGTTCGCCTTGGCGCATAATGGGAATTTGACGAATACCGAAGAGTTGCGCGCTCAGTTGCGTAATCCGCCGCCTTCCGGCATCGGCTCCGACACCGAAGTCTTGGCACGATTTCTCGCAGAGGCACCGGGTGAGAGTATCGTCGAGCGTATCGAGACGGTCTTGCAGCATGCTCGAGGCGCCTACTCCGTCGTTCTGGCGACGACGACGGCCCTCTACGCGTTTCGCGATCCGTGGGGTGTGCGTCCGCTCTGCCTGGGACGCTACGCCGAGGGCTGGATGGTCGCTTCGGAGTCATGTGCCTTGGCGACGGTCGGGGCGACCTATGTCCGTGAATTGGCTCCCGGTGAGATCGTCTCGATCGACGAACATGGATTGCAGTCGTATCAGCGGACGACGGAGCAGCCTTCGGCGCTCTGCATGTTCGAGTACATCTACTTCGCTCGTCCCGATTCACTCCTTGACGGTCGTTCGATTTATATGGCGCGGCATGCGATGGGGCGGCAATTGGCACGGGAGCATCCCGCCGACGCCGATGTGGTGATGGCGATCCCCGACTCCGCCGTGCCTGGGGGGATCGGTTTTTCGGCGGAGAGTGAGCTGCCATACGTCGAGGGATTGATCAAGAACCGGTATATCGGCCGTACGTTTATCAGCCCCGATCAAAAGATGCGTAGCCAAGGGGTGCAGCTGAAATTCAACCCCGTCACCGAGAACTTGCGCGGTCAACGCGTCGTCGTCGTCGATGATTCGATCGTGCGCGGCACTACCACGCCGCGCATCGTCGCCCTTATTCGCGAGGCAGGCGCGCGAGAGGTGCATGTCCGCATTACCTCGCCGCCGATCTTGCACCCCTGTTATCTCGGCGTCGATATGGCATCGTATGAAGAACTCATCGCCGCCAATCTTACCGTCGATCAGATTCGTCAGCGTATCGGAGCCGACTCCCTTGGATACTTGAGCAAGGAGGGTTTGGTCACCGCGACGGGTCGAGAGAAGAGCGTTTTCTGTCTCGGCTGCTTTACCGGCACCTATCCGAATCGACCCGTCCAGCTCCCCGAGGCCGCGATCTCCGCCGAGCAACGCTCCTGCTAACGACCAGGAGCTTGAACTTTTTCTCGGTATTGCCGTGAGGTGACAAGTCTGGTTTGCTATCCTCGAGTGCCGAGTGCCGAGTGCCGAGTGCCGAGTGCCGAGTGCCGAGTGCCGAGTGCCGAGTGCCGAGTGCCGAGTGCCGAGTGCCGAGTTTGAGGATATGGCTTCTGGCGTTGGTCTGCCTGTGGTCGATGCTGCTTGGGGTGCGCTCTGAGGCGTTTGCGTTAGCGCCGCCCGCTGCGGTGAAGAACCTGGCGGCATGGTACGACGCGAGCGACGCATCAACGCTCACGGCGACGACGTCGTATACCGGCGTGAGTCAGTGGACGGATAAGAGCGGTAACGGCGAGACGTTGACGAGCCTTGGCGAGGCGCAGCCGACCTATGTGAGTAGCGGCATCAACGGTCTGGGGAGCATGCAATTCTCGGGAGGTCAGTACTTTCTTTCGAACGATACGAATTTTTCGCGATTCTTGCTCCCAACCTCGACGGTCTTTCTCGTGCAGAATGTCTCGAATGGGAGTCAGGCGAGTTACTCAATCTCTTCAAATGTGACGTATGCTTCGAACAATTATGACCTCTCCTTGCCGTATTACGGTAGTAGCGACTCTGACGTCCTCTGCTTTGGAGATTGTAGTAGCAATCAAGTCAAGGTCGCGGCGAGTGCGGCGAATCCGGTTGGTTCGCATATCTGGATGGTCAATGGGAGCGAAGGCGGCAGTTATACATGGAATGACGATGGCACGAGTATCGCGACCGGTACGCTCCCGACAACCGGTGAGGTCTCTTCTTGTCCTCTGGCGATCGGGGCTTACGCGCAAAAGTGCGGTACTGCATTAGGTAGTTTTTTCAAAGGCATGATCGGTGAAGTGATTGTGTACAACACCGCGCTCTCCCAGACGAATGAGCAAGAAGTCGAGGGGATTCTCGCCTGCAAATGGGGGTTGCAGAGTCAGCTGCCCGCCGGTCATCCGTGGAAGAGCAGTTGCCCGAGCGGTACCGAGAGCACGAATCTCTCGTCGATCTCAGGACTCTCGGCGTGGTACGATGCAAGCGACGCTTCTACCGTCACAACCACAACCTCGTCGCTCGTCTCTCAATGGAACGACAAAAGCGGGCAGGGCGAGACTTTGGCCAACGCGGGCAGTTCGCTGCCGACGTATTTAGCGAGTGGGATCAACGGTTTAGGTACTCTACAGTTCTCTGGTCAGTATTTGCAGTCGAATGATACCAATTTTTCTCGCTTGTTCTTCCCGTCATCGACAACGTTTATTGTCGAATCGTACAATCCCAATCAGTACGGTATCGATCTCTGGTCGCAAAATAGTCAGCAGTACTGGACGGGATTCTATAATTGTCGTGACTGGACGTTTGGCTACGAAGCCAGCACAACCTATATTTGTGGGCTTTCGTCTGGGACGGGGATGTATACATTTTGGGGCAGCGTCCCCGTAACGACGGCATGGATGTCGCTCGATGGTGGGGTACAAACTGCGAGCATCTCCCCTACTTCGTATGGAACCTCTTCGTGCCGACTCTTCGTTGGTATAGCAGGTACATGTACGACCGCAACCGGACCGAGTTTTCTTGGAAATATCGCCGAGATTCTCATCTATACCACTGGCTTGAGTAAGACGGAGTACCAATTCATCGAAGGGTACTTGGCGTGCAAATGGGGCCTGCAGAGCACTCTCCCGAGCAGTCATCCGTACAAGTCGACATGCCCGGCGACGGCGACGCCGAACCTGACGTTGGTTGCGTCGGTGAGCCCAACCGGCAATCAACCTCCGGGCACGGTGCTGACGTATACGACGACGTACACGAACAGCAGCGGGACGATCGCGTACAACCCGACGTTCAGCGCAGCGATCCCGGCGCATACCGACTTCCAAGTCGGCTCGCTGACCTCGAATGCTGGCAACACCGGTCTCTCATACGCGGCGACGTATTCGAACGACGGTGGTACGACGTGGACATACACGCCGACGAGCGGTGCAGGTGGCGCTGCGAGCGGGTACGATCGCAGCGTGACGAACGTACGCTGGGCTCTGAGCGGCGCGCTTGCTCCTGGCACCGGAGTGAACAGTGGGACAGTGGGGTTCGTGCTCAAGATTCAGTGAGCAGAAGAAGCGCCGCAAGAGTTCGGTGGAGCATTGCGGAACCGGTGGCGATATGGAGCGGCGACCCTATCCGCAATGGTGGATCGAACAGGCAGAGGCAAGAAGGTCGCTGCTTGATGCGTCGGTCTCTCAGCTTCGCACGTTACTCACTGACAACACTGATTTTCCGGGTCTTCAAGGGCTGTTGATTTTCGGTTCTTACGCGCGTGGCGATATCGGCCCTGAGAGTGATCTCGATATTATTGCCGTTGAAGAGACCGATGCACCCTTTGGGCTGCGTGGACAAACTTTCCGCTTCGCTCTTGCACGTACGCTTTTAGTTCCTTTTGATTTACTAACGTACACACCTGAAGAATTTGAGCGGTATATAACGACCCACCATTTCGGCATTCAGGCACGCCGTGAAGGGATTTGGATCGATGCATCCCCACCCGCATGATATCGCTGCAACTTGGCTTGCTCAAGCGAGTGCCGACCTTGAAAGCGCGGCATGGACACTCACGGGTAAACGCTACGATGTAACGTGCTTTCTCGCTCAGCAATCTGCTGAAAAGGCGCTCAAGGCTGTGCTGTTGCTCCTTGTTGGTGCACGCCCGCGACTGCATCTCATCTCTGCCTTGATGAGTGAACTCGCCGCGTTTGATCCGGAGAGTCAAGTCATTCTCGAAGACGTCGTTGCACTCGATGTGTTTTATACCGCAAGTCGTTATCCGGATGCTATCGGAGGCGCTACTCCGGCGGCAACGTTCAAAGAGCGTGAAGCGCAGTTGGCCATCGAACGAGCTGCCGTTGCTGTGGCTTTTGCCAAGTCGCGTATTGTGGGGCCTGATGTCGCTGGTGCTTGAGCATTTTCCGGTCGGTCCTTTGCAATGTATCTGTACGATCGTCGGCGATAGCGCAACGGGAGAGGCGTTGATTGTCGACGGAGGCGCCGAGCCTGAGCGCATTCTTGAACGATTGCAGCGTCTCGGTTTACGTGCTACGCATCTCTTTCACACGCATGCGCACTTCGATCATATCGGAGCGACGAGTGCCTTACGCGAGCACTCTCGGGCGATCAGTGCATTGCATCCCGCCGATCTCGCGTTAGCGAAGCTCGTCGATCGTCAGACGGAGCGCTTCCATCTGCCTCCTATTACGCCGCCGATCTTTGATACCGATTTGCACGATGCCGATGTCTTGCGGATCGGCGGGTATACGATTACGGCATTGCATACGCCGGGGCATACGCCGGGAAGTATGTCGTTCGATATCTGTGACGGTGAAACAACATACATACTTACCGGTGATACGTTATTTGCAGGTGGTGTCGGTCGCTGGGATATCGGTGGGACGTCACTAACCGATATCGTTCAAAGCATTCAGCGGAAACTGTTGGTCTATCCCGATGAGACACGCGTTATCCCCGGTCACGGCCCCACAACAACTATCGGCACGGAGCGCAAAGGCAATCCATACTTGCGTTAGACTGGCGTAGGCGCAGCATATACGAGCTGCGCGCGCACCCTCCGTCTAGGAGATACTGCTTGCTGAGGACTGAAGGACCGCCTTAGCAAGGCTTGACGAGTAGACGACAGAATGCCAGAATGTCAGAAGATCCAGATTTTCGAGTGGAGCAAGGTCAATGGAGTATCTGCAGAGCGAGACCGCCCGGCTTGGCAAGAAAGGGGTCTTCACCATCCCTGTCGCCCTGCGTAAACGCTTTGGACTGCATGACGGTGTATTACTGATCGCCGAAGAACGTGCTGAAGGCATTTTGCTGCGCCCGGCTATCGCTACACCGTTGGAACTGTACGATGACACCCGTAGCGCCTCGTTTCTGCTCTCCAATGCCACAGACATGGCCGATTACGAAGCGGCGCGCGCCGAAGTGCGCGCGATGGGGCTTGATCCTGATGCAATCAAACATCGCAAGCCGGAATGATTCGGGTCTTTCTTGACGCAAACGTGCTGTTTTCTGCCGCTTGGCGCGATGGTAATGGCCTCTTGTGCCTTTGGCAGCATGAACAACTGCATCTAGTCAGTTCGCCTTACGCAACTCTGGAAGCAGAACGCAATCTGTCTCGCAAACGACCTGAGCGCTTGGCCCAACTTCAGGCATTATTGGCTGGCGTAGAGGTAAGCCATGCCCAGACCGTGCTCGATGACGGTCACGATCTGCCCGCTAAGGATCAACCAATCCTCGCCGCTGCAGTCGCCGCCCATTGCATGGTGCTGCTGACCGGCGATGTAGCAGATTTCGGCCACCTAATCGGCGCGAGCCAACAAGGCGTCCGCGTGCGTACAGCTCGTATGCTCTTGGTGGAATTGGCTTCGTTAACATGCTGAAATATCTCAAGAGTCCTGAAGTTGGGCTTGGGTAAAGAGCACGGTAACTACTTGATCGATATGGTTTTTCAGAGGCTGATAATCGATCAAATCATAGGCGTTGACATCCACCTGAATCGACAGATTGCTGGAATCGAATAACGTCCATATCCGATTGACCGTGGCTTCATCCAACGGGCCATAGAGAACAAGATCAATATCGGAGTTGGGGCGTGCCATGCCGGTTGCGCGCGATCCAAACAATCCTACCCTAGTGATATTGCAGGCATAAGGTTGTAATATCGTCCGAATGGTCTGTACCTGCTGATCGGTCAGTCCATGCTCAGCCATGGACTTCTTCCACAATTTTTTCTAACATGGACAGATGTAGTGCGTCCAATACGGTCAGATATTCTTTTTGAATATTTACAATGTTCTGCTCGAATGTCTTGGAGCTATAGGTATGAGACATGTTATTTCGCGCATCCAGGGCGCGCATCCAGATATCACCGTTCTTAATAATTTTTGCTGCAAAAGCGGCTTTGATCACAGCTGTAGGTGTAATGCTGTCCAGCACAATCCCATTACTTTCGAGATAATCTTTTAGCAGCTTCCAAGCCAGCTCCCAGGTGTATTCAAACCGCTGAATGACGCCTTCTTGCTCTAGCTGCGTAAGTTCCCGTTCCTGGCGTATTTCCATGGCTTCACGAAGCAAGGCGAATGCTCGACTATAGTTATCGAAACGATAGACCCAGCGCGGCTTGGCATTGTCCATGATCATCTTATCCTTGCAATGAGGTTCAGCGTATAGTCCGGGGGCTCATGCTCTCGGCATGGTGGTGATGGCTCCTGACCGTGCGTGCTGCAGTGCCTCTGATATGCTTAGCAGTGTCCCGCCAGGTTCCAGCACCACTCTTCTGCATCAGGTCTGCGGTATCCATCGAGCTAGGGAGACAGTTCACGCCCTGAGACTGGGGGCGGCGACGGTAGTACCGCCTTAGCTGGGCTTGACCAGTAAGGACTGGAATGTCAGAATGTCTAGCTTTCCGACTGGAGCAAGGTCAATGGAAGATCTGTAGAACGAGAGCGCCCGGCTTGGCAAGAAAGGCGTTGCACCATCCCTGTAGCCCTGCGTAAGCGCTTTGGACTGCATGCAGTCACGTATCGCAAGTCGGAATGATTCGGGTCTTTCTTGACGCAAACGTGCTGTTTTCTGCCGCTTGGCGCGATGGCACGGCCTTTTCTCAAGAGATGTTTTCAAAAAAATGATCATGTCATAGGTCTTTAGGCGGATCGTTAGGTGACTTTCGCCTTATCTCGCTCGCTTGTCTGGCAGTGAAGGTTTCCATATTTTGTTTTCAACACAGTATTGTTATGAAAAGACTATCGGCGCGAAACGTCTTTGAAAAATAGGGTCTCTCTATTTTTACGAGGTATATGTGCTCGGGTTTCTGATACAAGTTTTAGCTGTCCAAAGCGCTCTCGCAAGGCCTGTATCAAGTACCAATGTAGCGCCTGGTAGTGGCATCTCGCAGCGTACAGAAGAGGGCTTACCCAGCGATAGCTGTAGCCTTACAGCACCATATATTAGAGCAGCGAATCCCTGTTACCAAACTCTTAAAGACGTCATACATCCGGCACAACTTAATGCATTAACTGAGGGAAAGGATTATATCCTTTTAACACATCGCCCCGGAGATGACATGAGGGAAAAAATCCAGCGAGAAGGGTTACGTAGTCTTGCGGATTTGGCTACAGATGAGAATGCACCACCTTCGCTACTGCAAAAGTATAATTATCGCCGTGGCCAACGTCATTTTGGAAACGATCCTTATTTGATTTATTTTCGGCCTGTGGTTGATCGCGGACATCACAAAATATTAGATAACGACGTCGTTATAGCAATACGTCCCGATACTACATATGTATGTGATCAAGAACACCGAGCCGGTGGTACTTGCGATAAATATGTAAAAAGTTGTATGACAGTAGAACGTTTTCGTCTCATAATGGCAGATAGGCCTTCAGCAAAATGTTTAAATAGATACGGGGAATTCGATACATGCGATTATCGAACCGATTTTATAGCAGAAACTGCTTTGAAGGCTAATAGAATTAGTCCTGATTTGTTTGTTAAACATAGTGATATAAAAAAATAGCTGCGCAGCGAAAATATGTTTTCACATGGATAATGGTATCTATGAGACCTTTGCGTTGCCCAGCACCCCAAGACTTGAAATTATGGTAATCGCCCGTGTCCAGAAAGCGGTTGTAGGTCAAGGCAGTACTGCGCTGCTGCCGGTGCCGCCGTAGTGTTGCGTGTCGTTCAGAAGGCGAGCGTGATCGCGTGCTGCGAGGCGTAGACCCTGGGCGAGCGCGGTCGATGCGTCGAGTGCTCCGGCCGTACTCGGTAGCGCGTCGACAGCGGCCCAGGTCGACGGTGGCGTCGGAATACGGGCATCCTGCGGCGCTAGTCGCTCGAGATCGGCATGCCACGGCAAACCGTTCGGCGTGCTGAGCAGTTCGTGACGAAGCCGGATGCGGTATGCCGAGGTGCCGAAATTGGCAAGGTATTCGCGACCCGGTGTCATCTCGTCGATGCCGACGAAGCCGAGACGCGCGCACTCTGCGCTGTTCAATGGAAGCGGCATCGTGCTCTCCGATGTGAGACTGGGTATCGTCGCCGGTGAAGCCGCACTCCCGATACGCCAACGCAGACTCGCTTGTACGCCGAAATCGGTGCCGCCCGGTGCAAGAGAAGAAGCGACATTGAATTGACGCTTCCCATCACGACTCGCCGTTGCCAGGCCGATGCCCACCGCAGTTGCATTGCCGTACGAGCCGCTGCCGATCGCAAGGTTCGTCTCACCGGGATGGGCATCGGCTCCGGCCCCGCTTTGTGCCATGGCCATCGCGATGCCTTGATTGGCGTGGGTGTTGACGGCATCGACTTTTGCATTGACACTCTGGATCTGGTTGTTGAGGACGCCTGCGACCCCGATGAGTTGTCCGACGTTCGCGGCATCGGTTGCCGTTATGCCGGGGGCAACGTTGACGATGCGTCGTTCTTGCCCCGATACTCCGACGGAGACGGTATTGGGATCGTTTGCGACTGAGCCTGTTCCGATTGCGACCGAGTTTGCGCCTGCGGCTTGCGCGGCGGTGCCGAGAGCGAGGGCATTCGCTGCGTTGGCCTGTGCGAGATAGCCGACGGCGGCGGCGTTTTGCGCCGCTGCTTGTGCGCCGTAGCCGATCGCGATGCCGCCGGTTGTCGGTGCCTGTGCCTCTGCGCCGATGGCGATAGCTCCGGAGTAAGGAGTACTCGATCCAATGCCCGCGTTATGCCCGATGGCGATGTTGTCGGTGCCGGTGAGATCGGCGCTCGGTGCATTTGAGGCGTTGGAGAGCGGAGCGATGCTGATGGGAGTCGTGCTCGTGCTTGCAGGGTCGGTCCCTGCGATGCTTTGGGTTGTGCGTGTAGTCGCCGCCGTGCTGCTTTGGGTTGTTTGTGTTTGCGTTGCCTGCGTGCTTTGCGGGAGATTGGTCGGCGCGGAGATCGTTGTGCTGGTATCTTGAGCGGCGAGTTGAGCGTTTGCTCCGGCGTTTTGACCGATCGCGATATTGGCGTTACCGCTGACGCCTCGGCCTGCGTTGCTGCCGATCGCGGCGTTCTGTGACCCTGAGACGCTGGAGGCGGCTTGAAGTCCGGTCCCGATATTGGCGTTGCCCGAGACGGAGTTGCCTGCGCTCGCGCCACTAGCGAGGTTCGCCGTTCCGGTGACGGAGATGCTTGCTTGAAAACCGACGCCGGTATTTTGTTGTCCGAGAATATGTTGACTTGCGAGCGATCCGAGTCCGGTGTTTTGGTCTCCTTGGACATCTTGTGAGGAGCCGAATCCGCTCCCGGCGTTGTATCCTCCGATGATGCTGACGCTGGACTGTGTTCCGAGTCCGGTGTTAGTGGAGCCGGTGACATGGATACCCGCGCCTTGTCCGTAAGCGACGTTGCCTGTTCCCGCGACGGAGGTGCCGCTGCCGTATCCGACGGCGGTGTTGTCGACGCCGGAGATCGTTTGCCCTGCGTTTGCACCGTAGCTGGTGTTGGGGTTATTGGGAATGAGTGCGCCGACCTCATTGGCGATGATATCGATGTTGGCGGTATTGGTATTTGTCTGTGCGGAGACCGCGTTGAGTGTGCTGGAGATGTTGGTCATATTGGTGTTCAGTGAGGTGGAGAGATTGGCGATATTGGCGTTGAGATTGGCGGAGACGGTGTTGATAGCGGCAAGGTTGCTGCTCGCGGATGTGGAGAGATTGGCGATATTTGCGGTGTTGGTTGCAATGGTGTTGGTATTGGTGTTGACCTGAGCGGAGACGCCGTTGAGTGTGCCTGAGACGGCGTTGATGGCTGCGAGGTTATTTGAGGCCGAGGTCGAGAGATTGCTGATATTGCCGGTGTTGGTCGCTATATTGGTGGTATTGGTATTGACCTGAGCGGAGACGCCGTTGAGCGTGCCGGAGACAGCGTTGATAGAGGCGAGGTTATTCGAGGCTGAGGTTGAGAGATTGCTGATATTGCCGGTGTTGGTCGCTATATTGGCGGTATTGGTATTGACCTGAGCTGAGACACCGTTGAGTGTGCCGGAGACGGAGGTAATCGAACTATTCAGCGCACTGGAAGCGGTAGTAATCGCGTTGTTCAACGTACTTGAAGTGGTGTTGATCGCTGCATTCAAGGTGCTTGAGGCGGTCGTGATCCTGCTATTGAGTGTGCTTGAAGTTGTGTTGATACTGGTGTTGAGCACTCCTGAGATGGAGGTCAGTTGTCCGTAATTGACGGCCTGCAGATTCGATGATCCCGAGGCGACATTGTTGAGGATCATGGGTGTTCCGGCGAGTCCGAACTCGACCGAGTTCGCGGTGCTGTTGACCGCACCGCTACCGAAGGCGATGGCATTGTTGGCGAGTGCCGTTGCATTGAGACCTATAGCGATTGCGCCGGTTGTTGCGTTGGCGAGACTGCTGGTGCCGAGAGCGAGATTGTCGTTGCCGCTTACGCCAACTCCTGCGTTGATGCCGAGCGCGACGTTGCCTGTACCGGTGACGGAGTTGCCTGCGCCGTATCCGATGCCGGTGTTGTAACTGCCGGTGACTGAAGTTGTGCCCGCATTCGCTCCAACACCGATGTCGTATGGTGTGGTAAATCCAAGATCGGTGTTGAACGATCCGGAGAGTGCGGTGAGGTTGCCCGAGGTGCTGTTGCCTGATGCCGAGAGATTGGCGATGTTGGCGGTGTTGGTATTGACTTGAGCGGAGACGCCGTTGAGTGTGCCGGAGACGGCGTTGATGGCGGCGAGGTTATTCGAAGCCGAGGTTGAGAGAGTGCCGATATTGGCGGTGTTAGTCGCAATGTTTGCGGTATTGGTATTGACTTGCGCTGAGACGCCGGTAAGGGTGTTCGAGACACCGGTAATCGCCATATTTAAGGTCGCTGAGGTCGTATTTAACGCCGTATTGAGATTCGACGATGTGGTAGTGATAGCGGTATTCAAGGTGCTGGACGTGCTCATCAATGCGGTATTGAGAGTGCTCGAGGTGGTATTCAGTGCGGTGTTGAGTGTGCTTGAAGTTGTGTTGATCGCGGTATTCAGTGTGCTCGATGTGGTGTTGATACTGGTGTTGAGCACTCCTGAGATGGAGGTGAGTTGCCCGTAGTTAACGGCTTGGAGATTCGATGACCCTGAAGCGACATTGTTGAGGATCATGGGCGTCCCGGCAAGCCCGAATTCGATCGAGTTCGCGGTGCTATTGACCGCACCGCTGCCGAAGGCGATGGCATTGTTGGCTAGCGCCGTTGCATTGAGTCCAATAGCGATTGCGCCGGTTGTTGCATTGGCGAGACTGCTGGTGCCGAGAGCGAGATTGTCGTTGCCGCTTACGCCAAGCCCTGCGTTGATGCCGAACGCGACGTTGCCTGTACCGGTGACGGAGTTGCCTGCGCCGTATCCGATGCCGGTGTTGTAACTGCCGGTGACTGAAGTTGTGCCCGCATTCGCTCCAACACCGATGTCGTATGGTGTGGTAAATCCGAGATCGGTATTGAATGATCCGGAGAGTGCGGTGAGGTTGCCCGAGGTGCTGTTACCGGATGCGGAGAGATTGGCGATGTTGGCGGTGTTGGTGTTGACTTGTGCCGAGACACCGTTGAGTGTGCCGGAGACGGCGTTGATAGCGGCGAGGTTATTCGAAGCCGAGGTTGAGAGGTTGCTGATATTGCCGGTGTTGTTTGCAATGTCGCTGGTATTGGTATTGACTTGCGCTGAGACACCGGTAATTGCCGTATTGAGATTCGACGAGGTAGTATTGATCGCGGTATTCAAGGTGCTGGACGTGCTCATCAATGCGGTGTTGAGATTGCTTGACGTGGTCGTAATGGCACTGTTGAGAGTACTCGAGGTGGTGTTGATTGCGGTGTTCAGAGTATTCGATACGGTATTGATACTGGTGTTGAGCACACCCGAGACCGAGGTGAGTTGTCCGTAGTTGACGGCTTGGAGGTTCGTCGATCCTGAAGCGACGTTGCTCAGAATCATGGGCGTCCCGGCAAGTCCAAACTCGACCGAGTTCGCCGTGCTATTGACTGCACCGCTACCGAAAGCGATGGCATTGTTGGCTAGCGCCGTTGCATTGAGTCCGATGGCAATGGCGTCAGTGGCTGCGTTGGCGAGACTGCTGGTGCCGAGAGCGAGATTGTCGTTGCCGCTTACGCCAACTCCTGCATTGATGCCGAGCGCGACGTTGCCTGTCCCGGTGACCGAATTGCCTGCGCCGTATCCGATGCCGGCGTTGTAGCTGCCGGTGACCGAGGTGATGCCTGCATTCGCTCCGATGCCGATGTCATACGGTGTGGTGAATCCGAGATCGGTGTTGAACGATCCGGATAACCCCGTAATAGCGGCGAGATTGCTGTTCGCTGAGGTCGAGAGATTGCTGATATTGCCGGTGTTCGTATTCACCTGAGACGAAACTGTGCTCAACGTTCCGGAGACTGCGTTGATCGCATTATTCAAATTTGAGGATGCAGTGGTAATGGTACTATTCAGCGTCGATGAGGCAGTATTGATTGCGGTGTTCAAGGTGCTGGATGCCATGTTGATACTGGTATTGAGGGTGCTCGAGGTAGTGTTGATCGCGGTGTTCAAGGTGCTCGATACCGTATTGATACTGGTATTGAGATCTCCTGAGACGGAGGTGAGTTGCCCGTAGTTGACTGCCTGCAGATTCGATGACCCTGAAGCGACATTATTGAGAATCATGGGCGTTCCGGCAAGTCCGAACTCGACGGAGTTCGCCGTGCTATTGACCGCACCGCTACCGAAAGCGATGGCGTTGTTGGCTAGCGCCGTTGTATTGAGTCCGATGGCAATGGCGTCAGTGGCTGCGTTGGCGAGACTGCTGGTGCCGAGAGCGAGATTGTCGTTGCCGCTGACGCCAACTCCTGCGTTGATGCCGAGCGCGACGTTACCCGTACCGGTGACCGAATTGCCTGCGCCGTATCCGATGCCGGCGTTGTAGCTGCCGGTGACTGAAGTTGTGCCCGCATTCGCTCCAACACCGATGTCGTATGGTGTGGTAAATCCGAGATCGGTATTGAATGATCCGGAGAGTGCGGTGAGGTTGCCCGAGGTGCTGTTACCGGATGCGGAGAGATTGGCGATGTTGGCGGTGTTGGTGTTGACTTGAGCGGAGACACCGTTGAGTGTGCCGGAGACGGCGTTGATGGCGGCGAGGTTATTTGAGGCCGAGGTTGAGAGATTGCTGATATTGCCGGTGTTGGTGTTGACTTGTGCTGAGACGGCGTTTAACGTCCCCGATACGGAGGTAATTGCGCTGTTCAGAGTACTCGAGGTGGTATTGATCGCGGTATTCAGAGTGCTGGACGTGGTAGTGATTGCGGTGTTTAAGGTGCTGGATGCCGTGTTGATGCTGGTGTTGAGCGTGCTTGAAATCGTATTGAGTGAGGTATTCAGGTTGCTTGATGCGGTATTGATACTGGTATTGAGATCTCCTGAGATGGAGGTGAGTTGTCCGTAGTTGACGGCTTGGAGATTCGATGACCCTGAAGCGACATTGTTGAGGATCATGGGGGTCCCGGCAAGCCCGAATTCGACCGAATTTGCCGTGCTATTGACCGCACCGCTGCCGAAGGCGATGGCATTGTTTGCAAGTGCCGTTGCATTGAGTCCAATAGCGATTGCCCCTGATGCAGTGTTGGCTAAAGCACTGGTGCCAAAGGCGAGATTATCGTTGCCGCTTACGCCAAGCCCTGCATTGATGCCGAGCGCGACGTTACCCGTACCGGTGACGGAGTTGCCTGCGCCGTATCCGATGCCGGTATTGTAGCTGCCGGTGACCGAGGTGATGCCTGCATTCGTCCCGATGCCGATGTCGTATGGTGTGGTAAACCCGAGATCGGTATTAAAGGATCCCGAAAGCGCCGTCAGGTTGCCCGACGTGTTATTCCCGGAGGCAGAGAGATTGGCGATGTTGGCGGTGTTGGTGTTGACTTGTGCCGAGACACCGTTGAGTGTGCCGGAGACGGCATTGATGGCTGCGAGATTATTCGATGCCGAGGTCGAGAGATTTGCAATGTTGCTCGTATTGGTTGCAATGTCGGTGGTATTGGTATTGACTTGTGCCGAGACACCCGTAAGAGTGTTCGAGATACCGGTAATCGCCGTATTTAAGGTCGCCGAGGTCGTATTTAACGCGGTATTGAGATTCGACGATGTGGTATTAATCGCAGTGTTGAGCGTGCTAGAGGCCGTGTTTAGTGCGGTGTTCAGGGTATTCGAGGCAGTGTTGATACTGGTGTTGAGCACTCCTGAGATGGAGGTCAGTTGTCCGTAGTTGACGGCTTGGAGATTCGATGATCCCGAGGCGACGTTGTTGAGGATCATGGGCGTTCCGGCGAGTCCGAACTCGACGGAGTTCGCCGTGCTATTGACCGCACCGCTACCGAAAGCGATGGCATTGTTGGCTAACGCCGTTGCATTGAGGCCGATGGCGATTGCCCCTGAGGCAGTGTTGGCTAAAGCACTGGTCCCAAAGGCAAGGTTATCGTTTCCAATGACTCCGCTACCCGCGTTGATGCCGATCGCGAGATTCCCGGTACCGGTGACGGAGTTGCCTGCACTGTATCCGATGCCGGTGTTATAACTGCCGGTGACCGAAGTCGTCCCGGCATTCGCTCCGATACTGATATCGTATGGTGTGGTAAATCCGAGATCGGTATTGAACGATCCGGAGAGTGCGGTAAGGTCGCCCGAGGTGCTGTTGCCTGATGCGGAGAGATTGGCAATGTCGGCGGTGTTGGTGTTGACCTGAGCGGAGACGCCGTTGAGTGTGCCTGAGACGGCATTGATGGCTGCAAGGTTATTTGAGGCCGAGGTTGAGAGGTTGCTGATATTACTGGTGTTGGTTGTGATATTGCCGGTGTTGGTGTTGACCTGAGCCGAGACGCCGTTCAACGTCCCCGATATGGAGGTAATGGCGGTATTAAGTGTACTCGAGGCGGTATTGATCGCCGTATTCAGGGTGCTGGACGTGGTAGTGATTGCGGTGTTTAATATACTCGATGTAGTATTGATTGCGGCGTTGAGTGTGCTAGAAGCCGTGTTTAGTGCGGTGTTCAGAGTATTCGAGGCAGTGTTGATACTGGTGTTAAGATCTCCTGAGGTGGAGGTCAGTTGCCCGTAGTTGACTGCCTGCAGATTCGTCGATCCTGAGGCGACGTTGTTGAGGATCATCGGCGTTCCGGCGAGCCCGAACTCGACTGAGTTCGGGGTGCTATTGACTGCACCGCTGCCGAAAGCGATGGCATTGTTGGCTAACGCCGTTGCATTGAGGCCGATGGCGATTGCCCCTGATGCAGTGTTGGCTAAAGCACTGGTTCCAAAGGCGAGATTGTCGTTGCCGCTGATGCCAAGCCCCGCGTTGATGCCGAGTGCGACGTTGCCCGTCCCTGTGACGGAGTCCCCGGCACCATACCCGATACCGGTGTTATAACTCCCGGTGACCGAAGTCGTCCCCGCATTTGCTCCGATGCCAATGTCGTATGGTGTGGTAAATCCAAGATCGGTATTGAACGATCCGGAGAGTGCGGTAAGGTCGCCCGAAGTGCTGTTGCCTGATGCGGAGAGATTGGCAATGTCGGTGGTATTGGTATTGACTTGGGCAGAGACGCCGTTGAGTGTGCCGGAAACGGCATTGATAGCTGCGAGGTTATTCGATGCCGAGGTCGAGAGATTGCTGATATTACTGGTGTTGGTTGTGATATTGCCGGTGTTGGTGTTGACCTGAGCCGAGACGCCGTTCAACGTCCCCGAGACGGAGGTAATAGCGGTATTGAGGTTGCTCGAAGCCGTGTTGATCGAGGTATTCAGTGTGCTCGATGCGGTGTTGATACTGGTATTGAGTCCACCTGAGATGGAGGTCAGTTGTCCGTAGTTGACGGCTTGGAGATTCGATGATCCCGAGGCGACGTTGCTGAGAATCATCGGCGTTCCGGCGAGCCCGAACTCGACTGAGTTCGCGGTGCTGTTGACCGCACCGCTGCCGAAGGCGATGGCATTGTTCGCAAGCGCTGTTGCATTGAGGCCGATGGCGATTGCCCCTGATGCAGTGTTGGCTAAAGCACTGGTCCCAAAGGCGAGATTGTCGTTGCCGCTGATGCCAAGCCCTGCATTGATGCCGAGTGCGACGTTGCCCGTCCCTGTGACGGAGTCCCCGGCACCATACCCGATACCGGTGTTATAACTGCCGGTGACTGAAGTTATGCCCGCATTCGCTCCGATGCCAATGTCGTATGGTGTGGTAAACCCGAGATCGGTATTGAACGATCCGGAGAGTGCGGTAAGGTCGCCCGAGGTACTGTTGCCTGATGCGGAGAGGTTGGCAATATTGGTGGTATTGGTATTGACCTGAGCGGAGACGCCGTTGAGTGTGCCTGAGACGGCATTGATGGCTGCAAGGTTATTTGAGGCGGAGGTTGAGAGGTTGCTGATGTTGCCGGTGTTGGTCGCGATGTTGGCGGTATTGGTATTGACTTGAGCTGAGACGCCGTTGAGTGTGCCGGAAACGGCATTGATAGCTGCGAGGTTGTTCGAAGCCGAGGTCGAGAGATTGCTGATATTGCCGGTATTGGTATTGACTTGTGATGAGACGGAGTTTAACGTCCCCGAGACGGAGGTAATAGCGGTATTGAGGTTGCTCGAAGCCGTGTTTAGTGCGGTATTCAGTGTACTGGATGCGGTGTTGATACTGGTATTGAGTACACCCGAGACGGAGGTGAGTTGTCCGTAGTTGACGGCCTGCAGATTCGTCGATCCTGAGGCGACGTTGTTGAGGATCATCGGCGTTCCAGCGAGGCCGAACTCGACGGAGTTCGCCGTGCTATTGACGGCACCGCTGCCGAAGGCGATGGCATTGTTGGCACTCGCCGTAGCGTTCAGGCCGATGGCGATTGCATACCCTGCGTTCGCCAAAGCACTCGTGCCAATTGCGAGAGCATCGTTCGCGTTTGATAAGGAAAGATCACCGATCGCGATCGTGCGAGCCGCACTTATGCCACTGCCTGCCGTTGTCCCGATAGCGATATTATCCGATCCCGTTACCGTGGTCCCGGCACTCAGGCCAAGACCGATATTGTCATTGCCAAGAATACTGGCGCTCGATCCATCGCCAAGTCCGCTATTAAACGAGCCAGTTACGGATCGACTAGATAGTGTGCCGACTCCAAGATTTCCACTGCCGGTGACGTGTTGGCTTGCGCTGTCCCCGAAGCCATTGTTGGAGTTTCCAACTATGTTTTGACTCGAGTTTTCTCCGCTTCCGGTATTATATTGTCCGGTGATAAAAAAGCTTGAATTAAGGCCGTCACCAGTGTTGGAGTCTCCGGTAACGCTATAGCTCGATGAATCTCCCGATCCTGTATTTGCGTTGCCAATAACGAAAACACTTGATCCTGTACCGGATCCGGTATTGAATGTGCCCGTAACACTGTAGCTTGATCCATTCCCAGCGCCGACGTTATTATTTCCGAGAACGTTCTGACTAGAATTAAGGCCTGATCCTGTATTCGCGTTGCCAATAACGAAAACACTTGATCCTGCACCGGATCCGGTATTGAATGTGCCCGTAACACTGACGCTCGATCCACTGCCAAGTCCGCTATTAAACGAGCCAGTTACGGATCGACTAGATAGTGTGCCGACTCCAAGATTTCCACTGCCGGTGACGTGTTGGCTTGCGCTGTCCCCGAAGCCATTGTTGGAGTTTCCAACTATGTTTTGACTCGAGTTTTCTCCGCTTCCGGTATTATATTGTCCGGTGATAAAAAAGCTTGAATTAAGGCCGTCACCAGTGTTGGAGTCTCCGGTAACGCTATAGCTCGATGAATCTCCCGATCCTGTATTTGCGTTGCCAATAACGAAAACACTTGATCCTGTACCGGATCCGGTATTGAATGTGCCCGTAACACTGTAGCTTGATCCATTCCCAGCGCCGACGTTATTATTTCCGAGAATGTTCTGACTAGAGTTAAGGCCTGATCCTGTATTATTGGATCCGGTGACGTTGACGCTGGAACCTTGACCAGAACCGGTATTTCCTTGACCGGTCACGTTATCACTTGAGTATGCCCCACTACCGGTATTTTGACTCCCAGTCACGTTGCGGGAGGAGAAGTGCCCGGATCCGGTATTATCTCCACCTAGAACAAAGGCACTTGAACCACGACCAATGCCGGTGTTTGCGGCACCCGTAACAAATTGGCCGGAGTTGACACCGACAGCGATATTGCTGCTCCCGGTAATGCTGAGACTAGAGTTGGCGCCGATGCCAATGTTATCTGTTCCGGTAACGAAAAGGCCGCTTGCATTCCCGATAGCAACGTTGTTGTCACCGGATAATGAATCTCCCGAATGGTTCCCTATTGCAATGTTATTGTAACCACTAACGGTATCATAGCCGTCAGTGTTGATGATGCCAACGATCCCGTCTCCGGCGCTGATGCCGAGAGCCATGTTACCCGTACCGGTAACTGAATTCCCTGCAGCATATCCGATGCTGGTATTGTAACTTCCCGTGACCGATGTCGTGCCTGCATTTGCTCCAATGCCGATGTCGTATGGTGTGGTAAATCCAAGATCGTTGTTGAACGATCCTGAGAGCGCGGTGAGGTTGCTGGATGTCGTATTGCCAGATGCGGAGAGATTGGCGATATTGCTGGTGTTGGTTGCGATGTTTGTCGTATTGGTATTGACTTGAGCGGAGACGCCGTTGAGTGTGCCTGAGACGGCATTGATGACTGCAAGGTTATTTGAGGCCGAGGTTGAGAGATTGCTGATATTGCCGGTGTTGGTGTTGACTTGTGCTGAGACGGCGTTTAACGTCCCCGATACGGAGGTAATTGCGCTGTTCAGAGTACTCGAGGTGGTATTGATCGCGGTATTCAGAGTGCTGGACGTGGTAGTGATTGCGGTGTTTAAGGTGCTGGATGCCGTGTTGATGCTGGTGTTGAGCGTGCTTGAAATCGTATTGAGTGAGGTATTCAGGTTGCTTGATGCGGTATTGATACTGGTATTGAGATCTCCTGAGATGGAGGTGAGTTGTCCGTAGTTGACGGCTTGGAGATTCGATGACCCTGAAGCGACATTGTTGAGGATCATGGGGGTCCCGGCAAGCCCGAATTCGACCGAATTTGCCGTGCTGTTGACTGCACCGCTGCCGAAGGCGATCGCGTTGTTCGCACTCGCCGTTGCATTCAAGCCGATCGCAATGGCATACCCCGCGTTTGCCACAGCACTCGTGCCGATTGCGAGGGCATCGTTCGCACTCGCGTTGGCGAGATCACCGAAGGCTAAGGTCCGCGAGGCGTTGATATTTTCACCGGCGCTTGTCCCAAGGGCAAGATTGTCGGCTCCTGTTACGAGGAGTCCGGCGAGGGAGCCAATCGCGAGATTTTGGTCTCCTGATACGCTATTGCCCGCAGAAGTCCCGACAGCGATGTTATTGTAGCCACTGATGGTATCGTATGAATCCGCATTCATGGATCCAACGATACCACTACCGGCGGAATACCCTACACCAATGTTCCCAGAGCCCGTTACCGTTTGACCGGCGCTATATCCTATGCCGGTATTGCCCATACCCACAACGTTATCGCTCGAATTGACACCCGCTCCGGTATTGTAGCTGCCGGTGACGTGATAGCTAGAGACTGATCCGCTACCGGTATTGTTATCGCCGGTAATATTATAGCTTGAAAAGACGCCGTCTCCGGTATTGCCAACACCCGTAACGTCGTATCCAGATTCAAATCCGGCCGCTGTATTAAAGTTGCCAGTCACTTCCCAACTTGAATAATTCCCAATACCGGTGTTCCATGTCCCAGTAACATGCCAGCTCGATTGGTAACCTACCCCGGTGTTGGCATACCCACTCACGGCATCCCCAGCATACGCACCTAAACCGGTATTAAATAATCCGGTTACGTAGTTACTTGATGCATATCCAAGTCCGGTATTGTTATCGCCAATAATCCCTAAACTCGAATTTGCTCCCGATCCTGTGTTGTCAATGCCGATGACATTGACACTGGAGCTATACCCTGAACCGCTATTGAGTGATCCCGTAACGTTGTTACTCGAGTTTTTCCCAATACCGACATTACTATTTCCGGTAACATGGATGCTCGACCCTTGTCCGATGCCAATGTTGCTGACTCCGATAATGGAATTGCCTGCACTGTATCCGATGCCGGTGTTGTAACTTCCGGTGACCGAAGTCGTGTCTGCATTTGCTCCGATCCCGATGTCGTATGGTGTGGTAAATCCAAGATCGGTGTTGAACGATCCCGAAAGCGCGGTAAGGTTGCTGGATGTCGTGTTGCCTGAGGCGGAGAGATTGGCAATATTGCTGGTGTTGGTTGCGATGTTAGCGGTATTGGTATTGACTTGAGCGGAGACACCATTAAGCGTGCCGGAAACGGCATTGATCGACGCGAGATTGGTCGAAGCCGAGGTCGAGAGATTGCTGATATTGCCGGTGTTGGTATTGACTTGTGCTGAGACGGCGTTTAACGTCCCCGAGACGGCGTTAATGGCGGTATTGAGGGCGCTTGAGGCAGTGTTGATACTGGTATTGAGTGCACCTGAGACCGAGGTGAGTTGCCCGTAGTTGACGGCTTGGAGATTCGATGACCCCGAGGCGACGTTGCTCAGGATCATCGGTGTTCCGGCGAGTCCAAACTCTACCGAGTTCGCCGTGCTGTTGACGGCACCGCTGCCGAAAGCGATCGCGTTGTTGGCGCTAGCCGTTGCGTTCAAGCCGATCGCGATCGCATACCCTGCATTTGCAACAGCGCTGGTACCGATTGCGAGGGCATCGTTCGCACTCGCATTGGCAAGGTCACCGAAGGCTAAGGTCCGCGAGGCGTTGACATGATCTCCGGCACTTGTGCCAAGTGCAAGGTTATCGTTACCGGTTATCGATACTCCCGAAAGAATACCTATGGCAATATTCTGATTTCCGAAAACATTGTCACCTGAGGTCGTCCCGATCCCAACATTGCTGTACCCTCGGATAGTATCGTAACCATCCGAGTTGATTGCACCAGAAATCTGGTCTCCGGCGCTATAGCCAAGAGCAAGATTCCCAGATCCGGTAATGATGTTACTAGAGTACGCTCCAAAGCCGCTGTTCTGGTCTCCGGTTATCGAGTAGAGCGAATGGTAGCCAGATCCCGTATTGTTTGATCCAATAACATTAAAACTTGATGCGGCTCCAGATCCCGTATTATGCGATCCAACTATGTTATAACTTGATACACTTCCGCTTCCAGTATTAGCTGATCCAGTTACTCCTTCGCTTGAATTAACACCTGAGCCGGTATTCGCATCACCCGTAATGTTGTAGCTGGATACCTGTCCTGTACCTGTATTGGCATCGCCCACAATCGTTGCATTTGACAGCCAGCCCGATCCAACATTATAGCTTCCCGTTACATAGGTATTCGACCACCATCCTACTCCCGTATTATACGATCCAGTAACCATAGCTCCTGAATTGATACCAATGCCAATATTAGCAGGGCCTGTTAAGCCAAAATCTGTATTCAGTGTGCCGGAAATAGCGTTGACTGCTGTATTCAGAGCGCCCGAGACTGAGGTGAGTTGCCCGTAGTTGACGGCTTGGAGATTCGAGGAGCCCGAGGCGACGTTGCTGAGGATCATCGGTGTTCCGGCGAGCCCAAACTCTACCGAGTTCGCTGTGCTGTTGACGGCACCGCTGCCGAAGGCGATGGCATTGTTTGCACTCGCTGTTGCATTGAGACCGATCGCGATCGCATACCCTGCGTTTGCTACAGCGCTTGTGCCGATCGCTAGAGCATCGTCGACGCTCGCGTTGGCGAGATAGCCGAAGGCTAAGGTCCGCGAAGCGTTGATACTATCTCCGGCGCTCGTGCCAAGGGCAAGATTATCGTTCCCACTTACCGTATTTCCTGCGCTTAAACCAATGCCGACGTTGTCGTTGCCGGTTATGCTTATTCCGGCATAGACACTGCCGCCGAAATTATTGTTTCCGGTGATGTTTTGACTGGTATATACCCCAATACCCGTATTATAAGACCCTGTTGTCCAATAGCTGGAGTTATGCCCGTCACCCGTATTGCCGTCACCGGTCACACTATAGCTGGAGCCCCATCCGCTGCCGGTGTTCCAGTTGCCAGTAATATAATCGCTGGAACTCTGTCCGGACCCCGTGTTCAAACTCCCCGTAATGACAGAGCTTGCCCATTGCCCAATGCCTGTATTTCCGACTCCGGTTATATTCGTGCTCGATCCATAACCGCCACCGGTATTGCCGTGTCCAACGATTTTTTGACTCGACCCAACGCCAAAACCCGAATTCAAACTTCCAGTAACACTGTAGCTTGAATTATACCCAGCGCCCGTGTTCTGATCTCCGGTAACCTTGTAGCTTGAACCAGTTCCCGAACCGACGTTATCATTCCCAATAATGTACCTGCTCGAATTGTAGCCAATGCCTGAATTTTGTGAACCGGTAACCGAGTAACTCGCATTATTTCCTGCACCCGTGTTGGAATCACCTGTCACATAAAAGCTTGAGCCGGATCCTGATCCATCGTTCCCGATCCCTACAATATTCTGACTGGAATCATTGCCTAAACCGGCATTGTAATTTCCTGTGATAAACTCACTGGAACCAACTCCAAAGCCACTATTGTTGTTCCCAGTGATACTATAACTCGAGTTGTAGCCTGCACCAGTATTCGATGAACCAAGGATTTCTTGGCTTGATCCTACTCCAAAGCCACTATTGGTGTTACCAGTGATACTATAACTCGAGTTGTAGCCTACACCAGTATTCGATGAACCAAGGATTTCTTCACTCGAACCTACTCCGGAGCCGGTATTCAGGCTTCCGGTAATGTTTTCACTAGAGTTATACCCAGCTCCGGTATTGTAATCGCCGGTAATCTGGTGACTCGATCCAGGGCCCGATCCGGCATTATAATTCCCCGTAATATACTGACTGGAACCGACTCCAACTCCGGCATTGTTATCTCCAGTTACATTGTAGCTTGCTGCATTGCCGATGCCTGCATTATTATTTCCAACAACGTTTTTACTTGAATTGACGCCAATGCCGGTATTATAACTTCCGGTTAAGTACTGACTCGAGTTGTATCCACTCCCCGTATTGTCATCACCCGTCAGGGCATAGAGTGAAAACATCCCTGTGCCGCTATTGTAATTGCCGACGACTGCACGTGAAGATTGGTAGCCATTCCCAGTATTATATGCTCCGGTTACATTCGTGCTTGAGAGATACCCTGTTCCTGTGTTATCTGAGCCGGTAACATGGAAACCCGCAGAGTAGCCAATCCCGATATTATACGTTCCGGTCGTATAGACGCCGCTCGAGCTACCGATCGCGATATTGTCGGTTCCACTCACGGAGTACCCGGCACTGGTTCCTATCGCGATATTTTGGTCGCCGGATACCGAATTGCCCGTCGACTGACCTATTGCGATGTTGTTGTATGCGCTGACGGTATCGTACGTCTCGGGATTCTGAGAACCAAGTAAGATGTTCCCGCTATTATTACCGAATGCGAGATTTCCAGAACCGGTTACCGTCGCTCCGCTGAAAACGCCGACGACGACATTCGATGAACCGGTAACGGAGTCTCCGCTATAACGACCCAGGCCAATGTTTTGATTTCCCTGAACGCTTGTCCCCGCTTGATCGCCGATCGCGATATTTAGAGACCCGGTGACGCTTGTGCCATTGTTGTCACCGATGGCGTTATTCCAATTACCGGTGACGTGTTGCCCGGTATTCGCACCAAGCGCACTATTCGTTGTGCCGCTGACGCTACGCCCTGCGCTTGAGCCCAGAGCGGTATTCGTGTTGCCAGTGACCGATGCTCCTGCTTGGTCGCCGAGAGCCACGTTCCAAGATCCGCTTACATTGTAGCCGTTGTTGTCGCCGACTGCAGCATTGTAATTGCCGGTTACTGAATATCCGGTTCCTGAACCAAGAGCCGCATTATCAATTCCTGTTACGGATACCCCTGCTTGGTCGCCGAGAGCAATATTCAAAGATCCAATAACATTGTAGCCGTTGTTGTCACCGATCGCTGCATTGTAATTGCCGGTTACTGAATACCCGGTTCCTAGACCAAAGGCATTGTTATCCGATCCGACAACGCTGATCCCGGCCACTGCTCCAACGGCGGTATTCGAGCCTCCGGTGACATTTGAACCAGCATTGCTTCCCAAGGCGGTATTCGAGCTTCCGGTGACGGTCTGTCCCGTATTGACGCCGATCGCAACGTTGCCGTTGCCACTGACTGAGATGCCGGTTGCCCATCCAATGCCCGTATTCAAATTCCCAGTGACATACTGTCCCGAGTTAATCCCAAAGGCATTATTATCCGATCCGACAACGCTGATCCCGGCCGCTGCTCCAACGGCGCTATTCGAGCCTCCGGTGACATGCTGACCGGAGTTCGCTCCAAATGCTGTATTATACCCATTCCCTGCGATGTCGCTATTCGCACCGGCCGATAAGCCCATGTACGTGTTGTAGTCGGAGTTGGTAAATCCGCTCTGACCCGCCGTGGTATCGACGACGTTATTCGACGGCGTCGCGCCGATGCTTTGCGGCAGAAACGCGAGCAGGCCACCGAACGTCGCGATGAGACGCGGCACGGCGCGTTGGACGCTCGCCGCCGCTTCGCTCCCACCGAGTAGCGCAGCGAAAGAGACGGGGGTGCTCTGCCCGCCTCCTGTTCGTTGCTGCGCGCTCTTCCGTGCCAAGAAAACCCCTTGCCGATGATGTCTTGTCTTCTCATCCATCGGTTAAAAGGAGGCAAAGTCTTATCGAACGCCGCGAGCCTCTCGTGCCTGGGCTATCTCTGCGATCAGTGCTTCGACACTGATCGCAGGGCGTTTCTCTTCGGAGCCGCGAGCGTTGACGCTGATCGTCCCATCGGCCTCTTCGGAGCGTCCGGCGACCAAGAGCAAGGGGATCTTCTGGGTCTTCCAGTGCCGAATCTTATACCCCAGCTTCTCGTTGCTCGTATCGAGTTCGACGCGTACCCCGGCCGCTCGCAATCGATCGTATACGCTCCGGCCGTAGGCGAGTTGATGCTCCGAGATCGGCAGAACAACCGCTTGGATCGGGGCAAGCCAGAGAGGGAAGTTGCCGCCGTAGTGCTCGATGAGCAAGCCCATAAAACGCTCGAGCGAGCCTGCCAGTGCCCGATGGATCATCACCGGACGATGCTCGCCGCCGTCGTCGCCTCGATAGCTGAGCCTGAATCGTTCCGGCAGCACGAAGTCGACCTGAACGGTGCCGAGCTGCCACGCCCGGCCGATGGCGTCGCGCAACGTGATATCGAGCTTGGGGCCGTAGAAGGCACCGCCGCCCTCGTCGATCTCGTAGGGCAAGCCCTTGGCGATCAATGCTGCTCGAATCGCCTCCTCGGCGATCGGATCGGTAGCGCCGCGCTGTTCACGGGTCGAGAGGAAGAAGCGCAGATCGTCGAAACCGAAGGCCCGCATCATGCGCAGCGCCTCATCGAGCGTCTGCTCGAACTCGCCTTGGAGCTGCTCCGGGGTGCAGAAGATATGCGCGTCGTCTTGGGTAAAGCCACGTACCCGAGTGAGACCGTGCAGCGTGCCGCTACGCTCGTAGCGATAGACCGTGCCGAACTCGGCGTAGCGTACCGGTAGCTCGCGATAGGAGCGAAGTCGGTCGCGGTAGATCAGGATATGCCCCGGGCAGTTCATCGGCTTGAGGCGGAAGCGTTGCCCCTCGACCTCGAGCGGCCCGAACATCCCATCGGCGAAACTCTCCAGATGCCCGGAGGTCGCATAGAGCCGCTCGCTGACGACGTGCGGCGTGACGACATGCTGATAGCCGCGTTCGGCGAGGCCCTCGCGGATGAAGGCTTCGATAATCCCTCGGACGATCGTGCCGCGTGGGTGCCAAAAGATCAGACCGCCGCCTGCATCCTCTTCGATGCGGAAGAGGTCGAGCTCGCGGCCGAGTCGTCGATGGTCGCGCCGCGCCGCCTCTTCGAGAAAGGCGAGGTGGGCATCGAGTTCGGCCTGCGTCGCGAAGGCCGTGCCGTTGATGCGTTGCAGCATCGGGTTACGCTCGTCGCCGCGCCAGTAGGCTCCGGCGACGCCGAGCAGCTTGACGACGCCGATCTCTCCGGTACGCTCGACGTGCGGGCCACGACAGAGATCGGTGAAGGTGCCGACGGAGTAGAGGGTGATCGCGTCGTCTTCGGGGATGCTCGAGATGATCTCCACCTTGTAGTGCTCGCCCAACGCCTGAAATCGGGCGATCGCCTCGGCCCGGCTTATGCTTTCACGAGTGACCGGCAGGTCGGCGGCGATCAGCTCGGCGATGCGAGCCTCGAGTCGCACGAGATCTTCGGGGACGAACGGCGTCTCGCGGGCGAAATCGTAGTAAAACCCGTGCTCCGTCGCGGGGCCGATCGTGACGAGCGTCTCGGGGAAGAGCTCTTTGACCGCGTGAGCGAGCAGATGCGCGGCGGTGTGCCGTAGCGTCGCGAGCGGCGGGGCGGTTGAAAGGTCGGAGGCGATCATATGCCGCCCCTCGTTCGCACTCCTAGCCTCATCTGCCTCGCGGTGTTTCGAGATGCCCTGAAGCGATCGTCGCTATGCCGCAAGGTGCGTGAAGGTTTCCATGAAGCGCGCTTTGATGCGAAGCTCCTCCCATTCGGCCTCGGGTTGCGAGTCGGCGACGATGCCGCCGCCGAGGTCGAGTCGACCGACCCCATGCCGTCGGTCGAGTTGCAGGGTGCGAATCGCGACGCTCCACGTACCGCTGCCGTCGGGGAGTAGGTAGCCGATCGCACCGCAGTAAGCACCGCGTGCCGAAAGCTCGAGCGCGGCGATCTGCTGCATCGCCGCGCGCTTCGGCGCACCCGTGACGCTGCCGCAGGGGAAGAGCGCCGCGACGACGTCGCCGAGCCGACTCCGTCGTTGCCGATAGCCGGTGATCGTCGAGGTGAGCGTCGTGAACGTGGGGTACTGCTCTTGCTCAAAGAGCCGTTCGACCGTGACGCTGCCGCAGACCCGGCTAAGATCGTTGCGAAGCAGATCGACGATCATGAGATGCTCTGCCCGATTCTTGGCACTCGTCATCTCGTCGATCGCGTTCGGTGCGGCGGTGCCTTTCATCGGTTTCGTCGTCAGTCGGTCGCGCTCGAAGCGCAGAAACAACTCGGGCGAGCACGAGAGCAGAACAAAGTCGTTCCAGATGAGCAGCGCCGGATAACCGACTCCGCTCGTCGCCGTGAGCCGCTCGGCGAGGCGCTCGACCGAGCCGCTGAAGCGAAAATCACAGGGCACGGTGAGATTGACCTGATAGACCTCTCCCTCCCCGATCGCGGCTTTGATCGTCGCAACTGCGGCGGCGTACTCCCTCTGCGTCCAACGCGGTATCAACGGCGTCAGTCGCGGTGGCACGCCGATCAGCGGCGACTCTCGCTCCGATCTCGTCTCACTGGGTTGGGCCGCCGTCGTATCGTAGAGGCCGAGCACGGCAAGCGGGGGCGCCTCGCGTTGTGCGGCATGTATCCCCCAGAACGGCTCTCGGTGGAGCGGTTGCGGCAGACCGACGTAGGCGTATCCCAGCTCATAGGCGAGATACCCGGCGACGATCGCTCCGTCGTTGAGCGCCTGCTCTGCGACTGCTAAGGCGCGCCGGGCCTCATCGGGAGTATGCGCGATGAGCAGGCTCCTCGGGGCGTCAAGGGTGAGTCGCGCCGTTGAGGAGCCGAATGTACAGCGGAGCGTCAGGAGCGCTCGCGCGAGATGAAGGCGGCGAGTGCCGAATAGGGGCGGCGGGCACTCTCAACGGTTTTGAGGGCTTGGACACGCGCTTCGTCGGCGATCATCTTCAGGCGTCCCATCTCTTTGCTCAACTCCTGGAAGAGCGTGCTCTCGATCTCCGAGCCTTGCTCGGCCTCGGCGAGCCGATGTTTGAGGTCGCCGATATGGGCGATGGCCTCACCGGAGAGACGCTCGTAGGCTTCGCGTTCGGCTTCATCGATCGCGTTGAGCACCGCACGCAGCTCTTCGACGGTCGGCTGATTGCTGGTGACCGAAGCGGAGCGCTGATGCGACGTCGCGGGGCGGTCTGTCGCCGGACGGCGGCGATCGGAGAGAACGAGGCTATCCATGTCGACGACTAATTGAATGCGCCCCGGCCGGCCTCGGCTACCGCCGATGTTCTTGACGATACCCTTGCGACGTAGCTCGATGAGCGGTTTGCGGTCGATGTGGCCGGCGAGTTCGATGGCGTCTTTACGTGCACCCATCGTATTGAGGTGTCGTGCAAGATCGTAGGCCGGTTGCGTCAGGGCGATCGGTTGTGTCGCAGTCGCGTGCTCGAGGTGCGGCGTTGATGCCATCATTTGATCGATCAGTGTCGTCGCCAAAATATCAACCTTTCACGTGTTTATACAGCGGGATTGCAGATCTTTGAGTCGCTGTTCTCGTTGGCTTTCGGTCTTTCATCTCTTTTTGATCGCACGTCAGCGACGCTCGAGACGCTGAAACGCGTCAGGCGATGGCGAAGAACCGCATGCATGCGCCGTTCCTCTGATACTCCGATGCTCGCATACGCAACCCCGCGCGGCGAGATCCGTTACGATGCTCGTAGCCATCCGCTCGCCGACGCCGGCGTCGTCCGTCTGCCCGAGCGTGAGGAGTTGATACCGGCACCGGTCGGTACCGTCCCGACGTTGTTGCCGGGGCGCCGTCCTCGGCTCGCTCGCGGCCGTTCGACCGGTCGCGTTGCGCTCGGCGCTCTGCTTCCTGCGGGATATACCCGTCTGCTACTCCCCGCCTACGATACCGCCGATGATGCCCCGGTCTTGCCCCTCTTTGGGTATACCTTCGCCGCGATGCTCGACGAGCAGCTCTACGTCGCCGCCGCGAAGACCGACGAGCACGGCGACTGGGCCCCTCGCCGCTTCGCCGTCGGTGAACTCGAGGCGCTCGTCGCGGCGCGTCTGGCCGCCGAGCCGGGGGACGCCTTGCTTGCCCAGGTCGCACGTTGCTCCCTTGAGTACGGCTGCTTTACGGCGCAGAACGTCTTTCTCGAGCAAGGCGAGGCGGCGATCCCTGTATCGCCGCGATGCAATGCGGCCTGCGTCGGCTGTATCTCCGAGCAGCGACCCGAGAGCGGCATTCCCTCACCGCAGGAGCGTATCGCGCGTGAGGTCGATCTTGCCGCGATCGTCCGGCTCGGGGTGCGGCATCTCGAGCGCGTACCCGACGGGATTCTCTCCTTCGGCCAGGGCTGCGAAGGCGAGCCGCTGCTCCGTTCGACCACGATCGCTCGCGCCATCACGGCGATCCGCGCCGAGCGGCGCAACGGGACGATCAACTGCAACACGAATGGCAGTCTGCCGCGTGCTTTGCAAAGCCTGATCGATGCCGGACTGCAGGCGGTGCGTATCAGTCTCAACAGCTTTCGCCCCGAGGTCTACGCGGCATACTATCGCCCGACCGGGTATACCCTCGATGATGTGCTCGCATCGATCCGCCTCGCCGTCGATGCCGGTCTGCGCGTCTCGCTGAACCTCTTGACCTTCCCCGGCGTGAGCGATGAGGCCGAAGAGATCGCCGCCTTGCGTACCTTCTTGACCGCGACGCCGGTCGCACTCGTGCAGACCCGTACGCTCAATATCGACCCCGAGCGCTACCGCACCCTGCTCGGCCCCGCCCGCCGCCCTCTCGGTATGCTTCGCCTACTCGCGACCCTCGCCGAACTCGCCATCCCCGTCGGCAATTTTACCCACGTCGATTGAGGAAGTCGTCGTAGGGCGTTGGTCCTGTTTGTCGTTCGCCGACGTGCGTTTGCCTTGCCATGCGACATGCACGGTGCCATGTGACGTGTAGAAGAAGTCAATCCATAAAGATAGTAGCGACAAAAAATCTCTCGTTAATCGAGTCTTGATTCAATAATACGAATACGACGTTAAGAATGAGAACATATCATGACGATCAGTATGCACGGTTCTTTCCATGGTACCGAATTTAAGCCGCATAAAGATTATGTAGCCAAGCCGAGATCGGAAGAAGATGGTGGCGGCTATGCGCTCTATCATAAATCTAATACCAGTTCAGAGCCGGATCAAATCGTTCGAAATCCGCACGAATTTCAGCAAAAAGAGTTTGGAAAAGATGTCTCCTATCGTATGGACGGCGGCCATGTTTTCCGTCAAGACGAGAATGGCGTCCAACAGCTGACTGAAGAGCCGAAAAGAAGTCGATTAGAAAAAATCGGAGATGTTGCGAATACGGCTATGATGCCCCTTATGATGGCCCCGGACATTCTGCCTATGCTCCATATCGGCGGTGGTTCGGGTGGTTCCGGTGGCGGCGGTGGCGATGGTGGCGGCGATGGTTCCGGTGGCGGCGGTGGTTACGGCTCGGGCGGTGGCGGCCAGTATTACGATCCGAATAGCGGCGGTTCTTACCCGGCGTATCCTCCGGGCCCGGGCGGCGGTGGCTATTACTGATTCGCGGCAGGATCCCCGATACGCCGGCAGAAGCCAGCGGTTCGCTACCTCGGGATGTAGCTCAGCTTGGTAGAGCGCTGCGTTCGGGACGCAGAGGTCACAGGTTCGAATCCTGCCATCCCGACCATGAGAGGCTGACGGCCTCGAACGCCTCGAGGGGGGTCTGAGACGCTGTTCTCTCGCTTCAGTCCGGCATCACGGCGCGTTCTACGCGCCGCTGAGCAAGAGTGTCGCAACCTCAATCATTACTATGTCGGCGTCGAGCATCTCTTGCTTGCTTTGCTCGCCGAGCAGGATGCGGCGGTCGAGCATCGCCTACGGGCCCAGGGTGTCGTGCCGGGTGAGGTCTACCTTGAACTGCGGCGTATGCTCGGTACCGGCGAGGATCGCTCGTGGGAGGGTATTCTCGTGACCCCGCGCCTCCGCCGTGTCGTCGAGCGCGCCCAGGCGCGATTGCCCGAGCCGCAAGAGATTGCCCCGGTCGATCTCTTCGTGGAGATCTGTCGCGAGGACGGCGGCTTGACCGCCGATCTCTCTTTTCGTCGAGCGTTAACATAGGAGGCCCGTCGTGGAACAGCATCTCGGTGCATTGATGATGCATATCGTGACGAGGGCCGGCCTCGCCGGTCTCTTCTTCGTGATGGTGTTGGGCAACATCGCCGTGCCGATCGGCAGCGAAGTGCTTTTGCCGATCGTCGGTGCCTTGATCGCAACCGGCCATCTCTCAAGCGGCCTCTTCGCTCCGCTCGGCATGTGGCAGCCGCTCGCCGACGTTGCTCTCGCGACGCTCGTCGCGGTCGCCGGTGAGTTGGTCGGCGGCCTGTTGCTCTACAGCCTCGGTCGCTACGGCGGTGCCCCCGCTGTGACTGTTGTCGGGCGCTTTCTTCACCTCTCCGACGCCGCGCTCGCCGGACTCGAGCACTACTACGCTCGTTTCGGCGCTCCGACGGTCTTCGTCTCGCGTTTGATTCCGTTGGTGCGTGGGATCGCGGCGTTGCCTGCCGGTCTCTCGGCGATGCCGCTGATCGGCTTCCTCTGCTACACGTTGTTGGGTTCATTGCTGTTCTGCGGAGCGTTGATCACCGTCGGTTGGCATCTCGGCCCTTCGATCGTCGCCTGGAGCCCGCTGTTGCAGCGAGCCGGCCTGCTCGCACCGGCGCTCGCCGTGCTGCTCTTGATCCTCGCTCTGGTCGCGGGGCGCTTCTTGCATCGCGTCATGTGGCGTCCGGTCGTCGATGAGGCCGCTCCGCCCTCATCGTGACCGCTCGCCCCGAGCATATCTCCCAGATTCTGGCGACGTTGCCCGATGCGCCCGGTGTCTACGAGATGCTCGACGATACGGGCCGACGACTCTACATCGGGAAAGCGATCTCGTTACGGAGTCGGGTACGGTCCTATTTTCAGGAGCGTGCCGACCTCAGTCCGCGTATCGCGGCGATGGTCGCCCGTGTCGCCGATATTCGCACGACGATGGTCGACAACGAAGTCGAGGCGCTGATTCTCGAAGCGAACCACATTCAACGGTATCAACCGCCGTACAATGTACGACTCCGTGACGGTAAACGGTATCCGTATATCAAGATCACCAATGAGTCGTTCCCGCGCGTGTTGATGACTCGTAGTATCCTCGATGATGGTGCGCGTTATTACGGACCGTATACCGATGCTCACGGCGTCCGCGCCTTGCTCGATCTCTTGCGCCGTGTCTTTCCGCTCCGGACGTGTCTGGAAGAGATCGACGGTAAACGCGCGCGCCCATGTCTCCAATTTCATATCAAGCGTTGTCTCGCGCCGTGTACCGGTGCGCAGAGCGAGAGCGAGTATCGGGCGATTATCGACGAAGTCGCGCTGTTTTTCGAAGGTCGTCAAGATCGTTTGCTCACGCGGATGCAACAGGAGATGGCTTTGGCCGCCGACGAGTTGCGGTATGAAGCGGCGGCGCGTTTACGCGATCGCATCGTCGCCGTTCGCCAACTGACGCAGAGTCAGCGGGTCGTCTGGCGCTCGACGGTCGAGATGGATGCGATCGCGCTTGCACGCTCGCAGGGGCAAGCCTGCGCGCAGTTGTTTCGGGTTCGTGAAGGCAAGTTAATCGGTCAAGAGCACGCGATTCTCGATGGGGCGCACGAGCAAGACGACGCGGTCTTGCTCGCCGATTTTCTTGCCCAGTTTTATACGACGGCGGCGAGCGTGCCGAAAGAGCTGCTGCTCTCGGTGATGCCCGAAGAGTCTGAGGTGTTGACGACGTGGCTCTCTCAGGTCAAAGGCGCTCGGGTACGCATCGTCGTGCCGAGACGCGGCGATCGACTCGCCTTTTTGAAGACGGTTGGCGAGAATGCGGCGCAGAGTCTGACGCGCTTTCTGCATCACCAAGAAGTGCAGGAGAGCGCCTCGGCGCAGAGTCTGGTCGAACTCGCCGCCGCGCTCGGCCTGCCCGCGCCGCCTCGGCGTATCGAATGCTACGATATCTCGAATATTCAGGGGACGAATGCGGTCGCTTCGATGGTCGTCTTTATCGACGGTCGGAGTCGTCGCTCGGCGTATCGTCGCTTTCGGATGCAGTACGATCGCGGAGCGAACGATTTCGCGATGATGGCCGAGACGTTGCGCCGTCGTCTGCGGTATCTGCGCCCTGAGAGCGACGGCGTTCCGCGTGCGAAGGCGGAGCGTTTCTCCGAGATGCCCGATCTGCTGTTGATCGACGGCGGCAAGGGGCAACTCCACGCCGTCGTCGCCGTGCGCGATGAGCTCGATCTGCGCGGTATCCCCGTCGCCGGTCTCGCCAAAGAGCATGAGTGGCTCTTCATCCCTGGACGCGCCGAGCCGATTATTCTCCCGCCGCAGTCGGCCGGGCTGCATTTGGTCATGCGTATCCGAGACGAGGCGCATCGCTTCGCCGTCACCTACCATCGCGGTGTGCGGAGCAAGGCGATGACCGCCTCGCTCCTCGATCGCGTCGAGGGGATCGGGCCGACGCTGCGCCGCCGTCTGTTGGATACGTTCGGTTCGGTACGCGCTTTGCAGCGGGCGAGTCTCGATGAGATCGCCGCCGTCAAAGGGATGACCTCGTCGCTCACCGGTCGTCTCGCCGAGGTGCTTCGGAGCGAGGAGAGCGCCTCGCCGGGGGCAGATGACCCAACGTCGTTGGGGGAGTTCGGCCCCCGGAGGGCGGAAGAAGAGGCCCCATGATCATTCGACTGATAGTCAATACCATTGCGTTGCTGATCGTCGCACGCATCATCCCCGGTATCGAGATCTCCTCGATCGGGGCTGCGGTGCTCGTCGCCATCGTCCTCGGTATCGTCAATGCGGTGCTCCGGCCGATTCTCGTGGTGCTGAGCCTGCCGCTCGAGATCCTGAGTCTGGGACTCTTCACGTTGGTCATCAACGGCGCGCTCTTCTTGCTCGTTGCGCATCTCGGACTGGGCCTGCACATCGAAGGGTGGGGTGCCGCGATTCTCGGCTCGCTCGCACTCTCCGTCGTCTCCTTTCTCCTGTCGATGCTTGTCGGCGCCGCCGAAAAAGCGATATAGCATCGTGGGGGAGCGTCGGGTGACTCTCACATGAGCGTCTCACGTCAACCTTGGGCGATCGTCGGCGGGGTGATCGTCGCCGCTGCGGTTGTGGCGACCCGGCAAGGGCCGCCGCACCATCATCCTCCGGCACCGGTCGTCGAGGTCACCGCCTCGGTCGCCGCCGTTCCCTCAAGCGACCAGATCGTCGCTCGTCCGACGATACGCATTTACGCGACGCGTCTCGACGGTGATCGCCTGGTCTCGTGGCATGTGCCGATCGGTGCCTCGCACGATATCGAGAGTCTCGCCTATCTCGCGACCGTCGAGGCGCTGAACGGTCCGCCGATCGGCGTCCATGCGGTGCGCTTCCCGCCGGGCACGACACCGCAGTCGGTGCGAGTGCGCGGCGGCACCGTCTACGTCGATCTCTCGCCGGAGGTGGAGCGAACGACCGCCGGCGGCTTCGCGGAGGCCGGTGAGTTTAAAGGACTCGTCTGGACCTTGACTGCCCTACCGGGCATCGAACATGTTCGTCTTCGTGTCGATGGAGCGACGTTACCGACGCTTCCGGGAGGCCACTTTGAGCTGGATGAACCGCTCTCTCGCGCCGATTGGTAGTCTGCTCGCCGCTGCGGCCCTCACGCTCGTCCCTCTTACCGGTGCGTGCGCCGATGAGTCGGCCGCGTCGATTTGGGCCCTCGGCTCGCAGGTTATCCTCGCCCAGAGTACCCCGCAGGTCGGCGATCGCGCCGTTGCGACCTCCGACCCCGGATTGCAGCGTTTTCTGACGCGTGTCGGGGCGCACATATCGTATCAGCCGGGGCAGCAGTATATCGTCGTGACCCGTGCCGATCATCGCTCGATTCTCTTCACGATTGGTGAGAAGACGTTGCGTTTCGACGGCGTCGATCAGGATGCGCCCTTCGTCGTCAGGGAGCACGACGGAGCGGCATGGCTGCCGTTCTTTGCCCTCGCCGAAGCGCTCGACTTCACGCCCGTCAGCACCGGCTCGAGCATCGTCTTACAGCCGCAACTGACGTCGATCGATCTACAGCCCGATCATGGCCGTTCGCTGCTCATTCTGCACGCCGCTGTCCCGACGCATCCGCAGCTTGTGCGAGCCACCGCCGCCGAGACGATCATCCGCCTGCCCGGTCTCGGTACGCATCTGCCGATGCAACATTTTGTCGATGCACCCGGATTACGCGCGATCGATCTTGCCGTGACCGGGAATCCTCGTAACCCCACGACGACGCTGACGCTCTACACGACGCTCCATAGTCGTCTCGGTCTCTTGGGTACACCCGATCCAGACGGCGTTGTGCTCGCAGTCGCACCGGCGCATGTCGCTCTAGGAGCGCCCCCTCTCGGCGGAGCCAAGTTCGCAGCGACCACCGCGCTTGCCGTGAGCCGGGCTCATACGCAGAATCTGCCCTTCGCTCCCCTGCCGGAGCGCGGTATCGAGGCCGATGCGACGCCGAGTCCGCTGCCGACACCGCCGCCGGTCGCATCGCTGCCGACGTTGTTGCCTGCTGCTGTCTCGAACGGTTCGTCCCTCGACGTCCCCGTCGTCAACGACATCCATGAGATGCCCGATAAGGAGGCCTACCTTATCCATCTCTCCGTCGCGGGGCAGCCGACGTTTTCGTGGCATCTGCTCGGCGATGGGCGCTTTTACGTCGACTTACCCGGTGCGAGCCTCGGCATCCCGCCGCGTGAAGAGTCGGTCGGTGATCCGCGCGTCGTCTCGTTGCGCCTCCGGGCGAACGGCACGCCGGATGCACCGAATGTGCGCCTCGCACTCACGTTGCGCGGTACGCCGTTGGTCGCGCTCGGCACCGATCCGCAGGGTATCACGATTCGCGTGACGACCGATCACTCCGTCGCCGCAATCTCGCCGATCGGGAGCGGGCGTATCGGTGTGCCGATCGTCGCTCCGGTTGCGGTTGCCGCGCCGTCGGGGTCGATGCCGGTCGCCGACGCGGCGGCCTTCGCGCCGGGTACGAATCCTCGTCTGATCGTGATCGATCCCGGTCACGGCGGGAGCGACTCCGGCGCGATCGGCAACGGCATGATGGAGAAGAATCTCACGCTCGATATCGCCCGTCGTCTGCGGACCCTGTTGGTCGAACACGGCTGGCAAGTACGGATGACGCGCGATAGCGATGTCGACGTCTACCGTCCCGACGACTCGGCGCACGATGAGTTGCAGGCGCGTTGCGATGTGGCGAATCGTTTGGGAGCGCGCCTCTTTATCAGCATTCACATCAACAGTTTTACGACCAGTGAACTCACCGGTACGACCACCTACTACTACAAACCGCAGGATGCGACGTTTGCTCGTATCATTCAGTCGCGTCTGATCGCCGACTTAGGAACCGATAACGATGGTGTGCGGCGGGAGAATTTTTACGTGGTCCGTCACACCACGATGCCGTCGATTCTCGTCGAGACCGCGTTTATCTCCAATCCGAGCGACGCCGATCGTCTGCGAACGCCCGCCTTCCGGCAGCATGTTGCGCAGGCGATCTCCGAGGGCGTGACGACGTATACCGGCGGTGCACCGTCGACCGTGCTTTCGGCGCCGCTCTTACCCGCACCCGATGCAACGCCGACCCCGAGCGACGGAGATGATCTGTTGCCATGAAGCTGGGCATCTTCGATTCGGGGCTCGGTGGTTTGACGGTCTTGCGTCACCTCCGTGCCCATTTGCCGCAGGCCGACGTGCTCTACTATGCCGACCAGGCTCATGTACCGTACGGTGACCGTGAACCAGCCGAGTTGCGGCGGCTACTCGAGGAGAATCTCGCCGTCTTAATCGCCGCCGGTGCCGAGGCGATCGTCGTCGGCTGCAATACCTCGTGCGCTATCGCCAGTGAGAGTGGTTGGCCGCCGGTGAGCGTGCCGATCTTCGATTTGCTCGAGGCCGGTGCCGACGCCGCCTTTATCGCCTGTCGTTTCCACGTCGGCGTCGTCGCGACGCCGGCGACCGTACGTAGCGGCGCCTATACCCGAGCGATTCAACGGCGCGATCGACAGATCACCGTTGAGGAGCGCGCCATCCCCGCCCTCGCCGCCCTCGTCGAACGCGGCGCGACGCCGCAGGAGGCGATGCCGGTGATCCGTGCTGCGCTTGCAACCTTCTCGCCGGGCATGACTTGTCTTGTCTACGGTTGCAGTCACTACCCGATGTACGCCGACGTCTTCGCCGCATCGTTGCCTGCCGATACGCTGTATATCGATCCTGCCCTCGCCCAGGCCGAGCGTGTCGCCGCGTATGTGCGCACGCAGGGGCGCGATCGCGAGGGAGACGGCACTCTCCGCGCATGGACGAACGGTGACCCTGTGCTCTTTGCCCGGCAGTTACTCGCTCACGGTATCGAGGCGTCGCATCACTCTTACACGAGGTGAAAGACGTGGAAGAAGCCGATCACTGAAGTCGCACCGAGCGCGACGCCTGCGATGACCTGAGCCGGTGTGTGGGCGTGAAGGTAGAGGCGCGCCCATCCGACGAGCGGGATCAGGCTGAGATACGGGAGCGGCGCGGCACCGTCGATGATGGTGAGTACCGTCAAGGGCGCGGTGATGCCGATAGCGTGGGTGCTGATCTTCCAGTAACGGGTGATAATGCCGACGATCAACGTGTTGGCGGTGTAACCGGCCATCGTTGCAATGAGCAGATGCGGTGCGTGAAGCGCGACGAGTACGAGTGTGCCGACGGCGTAAAATAAGACGAAGACGCCGAAGAGCCGTTCGCGCTCGCTGCGCACCGACATATCGAGATCGCTGATACGATCGTTCGCATAGCACCAGAAGATAAACAGCATCGGTCCGATCGCCGCGAAGAGCGCACTTGTCAGGGAGAGACGCCAGAAATCGACGGCTCCGCTCGCCTCTTCGTGTGAGATCAGAACGAAAAGCGCGAAAGCGGTAAAGAACGGGTTGCAGATCGTGGAGATGATGCGAGCGGCATCGCGACGAAAGCGGCGACTACCGCGACGGAGACGTTGCATTGCAGATGGGAGATAGGCTCGCCTACTGCCGATCACCTTTAATAAGGAGCATGGAGACCCGTGCCTACTCAGCCCCCAGCCCCTGCCGTGACCCCGCATGCGACGGTCACGCTCTCCCCGGATATACAAGCCGCCTTGCAGCATTATGCCGCCGCAGGTTCACAGACGCCGCTCGCGGCGCATGCGCCGTGGTTGACGCACGGTTTTGCCGGTCTCTTTCTGCTCTCAGCGATCGCGTTGGTCGTGCTGCTCGCGATACAGACGACGAAACAAGAGGGGCTCTCCGGTACCGTCGGCGGGCGAGTCGAGTCGTACCGTCTGCGACCGGGGCTTGAGCAGTATCTTGCACGTCTGACCACGGGTGCCGCCGTTCTCTTCGTCGTCTCGGCGACTCTCGTCTCTCTGAGTGGAATCTGAGCCAACCGTCGAGCGGCCCACGCTCGAAGTGTGCGATCTCGTCACCATGCTACAGACGGCGAACGGTGAAGTAGCGGCGATCGATCGTCTCTCGTTCTCGCTCGCGCGCGGCAAAACGTTGGGTATCGTCGGTGAGTCAGGCTCGGGTAAATCGCTGACCGCGTTGACCCTGTTGCGCCTCCTGCCCCGTCTCGCTCGTTACCGATCGGGTGAGATGCTGTTGCAAGGGTTGCCGTTGCAGCGTTGCAGCGAGCGCGAGATGCGTGCCATTCGTGGTGGACGTATCGGCATGATCTTTCAAGATCCGATGAGTTCCTTGAACCCGACGATGCGTATCGGTGAGCAGATCGCTGAAGTACTGCGCGAGCATCGTCGTCTCACGCATCGTGAAGCGTGGGAGCGCGCCCGTGAGCTCTGCGAGTTGGTGCACATTCCATCGGCGGCACGTCGACTCGATGAGTATCCGCACCAACTCTCCGGCGGCATGCGTCAGCGCGTCATGATCGCGATTGCTCTCGCCTGTGAGCCTGAACTCGTAATCGCCGATGAGCCGACGACCGCGCTCGATGTCACCATACAGGCGCAGATCATCGCGCTCATGTGCGAGATGCAAGAGCGTTTAGGTATGGCGATTTTGCTGATTACCCATGATTTCGGCGTCGTTGCCGAGATGTGCGACGACGTTTTGGTGATGTATGCCGGTCGCGCCGTCGAGAAAGGCACGGCGGAGCAGATTTTTGTGACGCCGCAGATGCCGTATACGCGTGCCTTGCTCGCCTCATTACCGCGTATCGACGATGATCTGCAACGACCGCTTCGTCCCATCAATGGTCAGCCGCCGCGTATCGCCGCTCTGCCTACCACGTGCGTCTTCGCGCCGCGTTGTCCGGATGTCTACGCTCGCTGCATCGAACCGCCGCCGTTGTTTACCTCGGCCGATGGACACGGCGTACGCTGTTGGCACGTCGAAGAAGGAGCATCGTGAGTTCGCCGTTGCTCGATCTACGCGAGGTGGTTCAGCATTTTCGTTCGCCCGCCGATCTGTTGGGGCGATCGGCGGGTATCGTTCATGCCCTCGACGGTATCGATCTGAGCATCGCTTCCGGCGAAACACTTGGGCTGGTCGGTGAATCCGGCTCTGGTAAGACGACGCTCGGCCGCGTAATCCTCCGCTTGAGTGAGATGACGAGCGGCACCGTTTTCTTCGAAGGTCGGGATATCCATCGCTTCAACCGCGCCGAGTTGCGCGCATTTCGTCGTTCGGCGCAGATGATTTTTCAGGATCCTTTCGCCTCGTTGAATCCGCGTATGACCGTCGGTAATATTCTTGCTGAGCCGCTTCGCATTCATGGTATCGCGCGTGGGCGTGCCTTGCGCGAACGCGTAGAAGAGTTACTGCATCTCGTCGGTCTCGATGCCGAGCATGCACAACGTCTGCCGCATGCGTTTTCGGGTGGGCAACGTCAGCGTATCGGTATTGCTCGTGCCTTCGGATTGCAACCACGCTTTATCGTCGCCGATGAGCCGGTCTCGGCACTCGATGTCTCGATCCAGGCACAAGTCTTGGCGTTGCTCGACGATTTGCGGGTACGTTTCGGTACAACCTATCTGTTTATCGCTCACGATCTCGCCGTTGTGCGACGTATTGCAACACGCATCGCCGTGCTGTATCTCGGTCGACTCTGCGAAGTCGCTGCACGCGATACGCTTTATGCTCGACCACGCCATCCGTATACCCAAGCCTTGCTCGCCGCCGCTCCGATACCGGATCCACGCATTCCTCGGCGGCATCGCGTCTTGCGCGGCGAGATCCCTTCGCCGTTGCATCCGCCGAAGGGCTGCCGTTTCCATCCGCGTTGTCATCTCGCCGATGATCGGTGTCGTACGGAGATGCCGATCTTGCTGCCGTACGGAGATGCTGCGGTTGCCTGTCATTGGGTCGAACAGCATCAGGGAGCCGTCCCGCCCTCACCCGACCAAGACGAAGCGACGCCTTCGTCGTAGGTCCGACGAAGGCGTCGCTTGCTCAAGAGCGCGATGCGTTACGTGCTATGTGCGACGTGTGGTCTTTTTGCGTCCGCGCGTCGTTGTGGTCGCTTTCTTACGACCGCGTGTCGCAACGGTCGCCTTCTTACGGCCACGCGTTGCTGCGACGGCCGTTTTCTTACGGCCACGTGTCGCGGTGGTCGTGGTCTTTTTGCGTCCGCGCGTCGCGGCCGTTGCGGTCTTCTTGCGTCCACGCGTTGTCGCGGTCGCTTTCTTGCGTCCACGCGTTGCTGCGACGGCCGTCTTCTTGCGGCCACGTGTCGCGGTGGTCGTGGTCTTTTTGCGTCCGCGCGTTGCGGTGGAGGTCGTTTTCTTGCGTCCACGCGTCGCGGTCGCCGTGGTCTTTTTACGTCCGCGTGTCGCAGTCGCGGTCGTTTTCTTTCGCCCGCGTGTTGCGGTCGAGGTGGTTTTCTTGCGTCCACGCGTCGTCGTCGTGGTACTGCTCTTGCGACGACCTGTCGCTGTCGTCGTCGTTTTCTTCCGACGTCGGACCGGTGCCGGCGCTGCATTCGGATTTTTTGGAGGACGCCCGCGTCGCCGTGGGGCTGGTGATTCGTTCACTGATTCTGTAGGTAATTCGGGTTGTTCATGCGGCGCTTGGGGTTCGAAGTCCATCGGGCCTCCTCAAAGTTGTAAATACGAATTTCGTGCATCGTACAACGTGTAACGAAATTTTGCAAGGTATTATGTATTTTTGCGTGTCAGTTGACGGTGAGGCTATACTAGCACGTGTTGCGTTCATCATTTCAGGAGGCTTCTTGAAACGACCACTCATTATCGTTGAATCTCCAACGAAGGCCCGAACGATCAAAAAATTCCTTCCTTCACGTTTTATCGTCAAGGCATCCGTCGGACATGTGCGTGATTTGCCGAAGAGTACGCTCGGCGTTGATATTGAAGGCGGATTTCTCCCGAAGTACCTGACGATCAAAGGAAAGGGAGAGATTATTAAGGAGTTGCGTGCTGCGGCGAAGGGCGCGACCGAGATTTATCTCGCTACCGACCCTGATCGCGAAGGCGAGGCGATCGCTTGGCATCTCGCAGAGTTATTGAAGATTCCTGACGCAAAACGTATCGAGTTGCACGAAATTACCAAGGAGGCGGCACTCGCGGCGATCGCTCATCCACATGCGATTGACCTTGATCGTGTCAACGCGCAGCAGGCTCGTCGCGTGCTCGATCGCCTCGTCGGCTACAAAATCTCGCCGTTACTCTGGTCGAAAGTGCGCAGCGGCCTCTCTGCTGGTCGTGTGCAGTCGGTCGCGGTTCGTTTGATCGTCGATCGTGAACGCGAGATCCAAGCCTTTGTCACCGAAGAGTATTGGAGCATCATCGCTCACTTGATGCCCGAGGGTTCTACGACGACCTTCCCCGCCGAATTAACGCTTGTCGACGGAGAGAAAAGCGACGTTACCAACGCCGAACAGGCTCAACGTATCACCCAGGAGCTTGAAGCCGCCTCCTATCTGGTGCAGGGCGTTAAACGTCGCGAACAACGGCGTAATCCCGCACCGGCCTTTACGACCTCAACACTGCAGCAAGAAGCCTCTCGTCGTCTTCGGTTACGTGTGCGTCGAACGATGCAACTCGCACAAGAACTCTATGAAGGTATCGATCTCGGCGATGAGGGGACGCAAGGTCTTATTACCTATATGCGTACCGACTCGACGCGTGTCGCCGATAGTGCGCGTGATGCCGCAAGAACGTACATTCGCGAGCGTTTCGGTGCCGAATCGATCGGCGAGGGACGTGTTGCGAAGTTGCGTGAGGGTGCACAGGATGCCCACGAAGCGATCCGGCCAACTTCGGTTGAACGCACGCCCGAACGGATGGCACATATCCTCAAACGCGATACGTTGCGTCTCTACACGCTGATTTGGGAGCGTTTCGTCGCCTCGCAGATGGCCGCCGCCGTTTACGATCAGACGAGTGTCGATATTGATGCGACCACCGTCGAGCATCGGTATCGTCTCCGTGCCACCGGCAGTGTGGTCAAATTCGCCGGATTCACCGCTATTTATGAGGAGACGATTGAAGAGGTTCGTACGACACGTCCGCGTGAACGCACGATTCTTCCACCTCTGACGCCGCAGGCACCGTTGCTCCGTCGTAGTATCGAGCCGAAACAGCATTTTACCGAACCGCCGCCGCGATATACCGAGGCGAGTCTCGTGAAGGCGCTTGAAGAGCACGGTATCGGTCGTCCCTCGACGTATAGTGCGATCGTTGAGACGATTCAGGCGCGTCAATACGTCGCTCAACAAGATCGTCGCTTCTATCCAACCGAGATCGGTATCGCGGTCAACGATCTGTTGATTGAACACTTTCGTGAGATTATGGATCTCGAATTCACCGCTGCGCTTGAGGCGCAACTCGATCGTGTCGCCGAAGGCGGTGAGGCATGGGATGTCGTCTTACGACGTTTCTACGATCCGTTCTCCGCCGAACTCGCCGCCGCCGAAGCGAAGATCCCGCGTCTCGAAGTGCGCGATGAGCCGACCGATGAAATCTGTCCCAATTGTCAGCGACCGATGGTCATCAAGACGGGACGCTATGGGCGTTTCGTTTCGTGTACCGGGTATCCTGAGTGTAAGACGGCTCATCCGATCCTCAAAGAGACCGGTGTGCTCTGTCCCAAAGATCAGAAGATGATCGTTGAACGTCGATCGCGTAAAGGGCGTACCTTTTACGGATGCTCCGGCTATCCCGAATGCGATTTTGTCTCGTGGGATCCGGTTTTTGCCAAGCCGTGTCCCCTCTGTGGTGCGTACGTGACGGTCAAACGCCGACGTACCGGTACGACGTTGCTCTGTAGCACATCGAAGGATCATGATCTCTCGTCACTTGAGGCGGAGATCGAAGGAGCGTCGTGAATGCTGCGACGTTGGTATCCTTCGCTTTCTCCTCTCCGTGGAGTCCAAGAAGTCTGTGAAAATACGTTCTACGACGATTGTCGCTGTTCAACGTGACGGCCGCCTTGCTATCGCCGGTGACGGTCAAGTGACGTTCGATAAGACCATCATGAAACACGGTGCGCGTAAGGTGCGTCGTATCGCGGGTGGTCGTGTGATCGCCGGCTTCGCCGGCTCCGCCGCCGACGGCATGACGTTGTTGGAGAAATTTGAGGGACGTCTCAACGAGCATCGCGATAACGTCGTTCGTGCCGCAGTCGAGTTGGCAAAAGAGTGGCGGCAAGATCGGGCATTGCGTCGTCTCGAGGCGCTCTTGCTCGTAGGTACGGCTGAACATCTCTTGCTCATCAGCGGTACCGGCGACGTGATCGAACCCGATGAAGGGGTCGCTGCTATCGGTAGCGGCGGGCCGTATGCGCTGGCGGCGGCGCGGGCGCTGCTCGCCCATACGTCGCTCGACGCCGAGACGATTGTGCGTGAATCGCTCCGTATCGCCGCCGATATCTGCATCTATACCAACACGGACATCACGGTGGAAGTCGCATGAGCGAGACCTTAACGCCTACACAGACCGTCGCCGCGCTCGATCGATATATCGTCGGTCAACGCCGTGCGAAACGAGCCGTCGCTATCGCGATGCGTAATAGGTATCGTCGCCGGCATGTCCCGCTCGATCTGCGCGATGAGGTCGTGCCGAAGAATATTCTGATGATTGGTCCGACGGGTGTCGGTAAGACCGAGATCGCTCGTCGTCTCGCGAGTCTCGTCGGGGCACCGTTCGTCAAAGTCGAAGCGACGAAGTATACCGAGGTCGGGTATGTCGGTCGTGACGTCGAGTCGATGGTGCGTGACCTCGTCGAGGCGGCTATTCGCCTGGTTCGCGAAGAGCGGCAACAGGATGTTCGTGAGGCCGCTGAGGCCGCCGCCGTCGAACGAGTCATCGACGTGCTCTATCCCGAGACGCGGCCGAGTCGCCCGAGTGCACCGAATCCGCTTGCCTCGTTGACCCAGTTCTTCGGTGCGATGCCCGGCGTTACGCCGCAGCATCCTACAACCCCAACCGAGCCGGTCGCCGGCTCTGAGGAGCTGCGGGCCCGAGCACGCGAAGAGGTCCGTCGTGGCTTCTACGATGTCCGTTTGGTCGATATCGAAATCGAAGAGAGCGGTACTCTGCCGATCGGGATCATCGGCGGCGAGATCCCGGGTGGCCCGCCGACGATGCCCGGCGGCGCCGATTTGAACGAGATGCTCGGCGGTTTGCTGCCGAAGCGTCGTAGCTCGCGTCGCGTCAGCGTCGCCGAGGCGTATCGTATCTTCGTCGAAGAAGAGTCGCAGCGCTTGATCGATGCCGACGCCGTGAAGCGAGAGGCGCTCCGTCGCGCGAGTGAGGACGGCATTATCTTCATCGATGAGTTCGATAAGATCGCCGGGCGTGAAGGCAATCACGGTCTCGACATCTCGCGTGAAGGTGTCCAGCGCGACATTCTGCCGATCGTCGAGGGCTCGACCGTGCCGACAAAGCACGGATCGATCAAAACCGATCACATCCTCTTCATCGCGGCGGGTGCCTTCCATATGAGCAAGCCCGCCGACCTGATTCCCGAGCTCCAAGGTCGTTTCCCGATTCGCGTCGAGTTGGAGCCCTTGACCGTCGAAGATCTGCGTACGATCTTGACCGAGCCGCGCAATGCTTTGACCAAGCAATACGCCGCGTTGCTCGCCGTTGAGGGCGTCCGTATCGAGTTTCGCGACGACGGCATTGAGGCGATCGCCCGTACCGCCATGCAGCTCAACGAAGGCAGCGAGAGCATCGGCGCCCGCCGACTCCACACGGTCTTGGAGCGTCTGCTCGAAGACATCTCCTTCGCCGCGCCGGAGCATGTCGAAGAAGTCGTGATCGATGCCGCCTTCGTCGAACGCCAGCTCGCCGATGTGAAACGCGAGAGTGAGTTAGGTGCATTCATTCTCTAAGGCGATCGACTCCCTGCCCGACCTCTTGGATCTCACGCATCTCATAGGTATGATAGGTGCATGCCGTACGTTCGACCGATTCTGACCGATACTCATCCGACGTTGCGTAAACGCGCCAAACGCGTCGACCCTCGCGAGATTCAGACCGCTCTGTTCCAGCAGCTCATCGACGATATGTTCGAAACGATGTACGCCGCTCCCGGCATCGGACTCGCCGCGCCGCAGATCGGTGAGAGTATCCGCCTCTTCGTCGTCGATCTCCAAGACGACCCTCAGCACGGGCCCTTTGTGGTGATCAACCCGAAGTTTACTCTGCTTGAAGGCGCGATCGACTCAACCGAGGGCTGTCTCTCGGTGCCGGGATATATCGGCGAGGTGACCCGCTACGAGCGTGTGACGTGCGTCGGTCTCGGTCGCCACGGCGAGCGCGTGAGCCTCGTCGGTGAAGAGTTGTTCGGCCGTTGCCTGCAGCATGAAGTCGATCATCTCGACGGCGTGTTGTATATCGATAAGGTCCGTAATCTGCGCTCGGCCGAGACTCCGGTCGAAGTCGAAGAGGCGGATCATGCCCTCGATGAGGCCGTCGCCGCAGTGGTCGCATCCTGAGTGGCGCCGCGCAGTCGGTGCGCATCGTCTTTTTCGGCACGAGCACCTTCGCCGTACCGGCGCTTACCGCATTACAGGCAGAGTACGGCCCTCTGACGGTCGTTACGCAACCCGATCGCCCCGCCGGTCGCGGTCACCGTTTGACGCCTACCCCGGTCCGTCTCGCCGCCGATGAGGCCGGGCTTGAGGTCCTCATGCCCGAGCGATTCGATGCCGCCTTCGCCTCGAAGCTCCAAGAGCTGCGACCGGAGCTGTTCGTCGTAGTCTCCTATGGGCGGATTGTGCCGCAGGCGTTGCTCGATCTGCCGTCGCGTGGTGCCTACAATATTCATCCGAGCCTCTTGCCGCTCTATCGTGGGGCGACGCCGATCCCTACGGCAATACGTGACGGGCGGATCGAGACCGGTGTGACGATTATCGCCATGGATGCCGGCATGGACACCGGCCCGATCCTCCGACAAGAACGCTACCCCATCGAGGCCGACGAGATCGGCTCGCAGCTCCACGATCGGCTTGCCGTTGAAGGTGCACGTCTCATCCTCGAGACGGTCGGTGACGCGCTCGCGGAGCGGCTCGCGCCGCAGCGACAGCAGAGTCGTATCGATAGCGGTGAGTGTACCGAAGAAGAGGTGCGTCGTACTATGACCCGGCCGCTTCGTGCCGAAGACCTCGCGCTCGATTGGACGTGGTCCTCACGTCGGATCGCCGATGCGGTGCGAGCCTACGCCGAGCGCCCTGCGGCGCGTGGATCGCTCGGCACCGAGCGGTGCAAGATCCTGGCGACCGCGCCTGCCGCTCTCCGCTCCGCCGCCGACGAAGCCGCTGCGCCCGGGAGCGTGCTCTACGTTGAGGGGGGCGGAGTCGTCGTTCGTTGCGGTGACGGTGCTGTAGCCGTAACCCGCGTGATTCCACCGGGGCGTCCGTTGCAGAGCGGTGGCGACGTCGGCCGTCGTCTGCTCACCCGTGAGGGTAAGGGAGTTGTCTGTCCATGACCCCTCGTGAACTCGCGTTCCTCGTCGTTCGTGATACGTTCGGCGAGCCGCCGCGCGCCGCCCAAGCGGCCTTCGCCTACCGCGTTGCCCGTACACAACTTGATGCTCGCGATCGTGCCTTCGCCGCCGAGCTCGCCTACGGTACGATCAAAGCGCGGCGTCTGCTCGATTGGTGGCTGCAGCCGTACGTCGGTGAGCGTCTGGCCAAGCTCCCGCGTGCCATTCATGAGTTGCTCCGACTAGGAGTCTACCAACTCAAACGGATGGGGAGTGTCCCGGCGCATGCCGCCGTCTCCGATACGGTCGGACTCGCCTTGCGCTACGGTCACCGAGGCACGGCTGGCTTGGTCAATGCGGTGCTCCGTCGTTTCGCCGAAGCCGATCCGCCGGAGCCGAGTCTCGATCAATTTCCGAATCGTCTCGAATGGCTTGCGACGAGCGCCTCGCTGCCGACATGGATCCTCGCCGGGCTCGAGGCACGTTTCGGCGATGAGGTACTCGAGCGTATCGCGATGGGGTTGAACGATCGTCCTCAGACCGCCGTGAGCTTCGATTCTCAACGCTGCACGCTCGACCAGGCCCTCGCCGCGCTCGCCGAGCGCGGGGTGACGGCTACGCCCTCGAGCTACGTCGCGAGTAACCTCGTTCTCTCCGCCGGAGAGTGGTGTACCGAAGATCGCCTCCCGCCGGGGATGTGGCTGCAGAGCGAGAGCGCGGCGATGGCCGTCGATCTGCTCGACCTCACCGTAGGCCGACGCGTCCTTGAACTCTGCGCCGGTCGCGGCAACAAGAGTCTCGCCTTGCTCGCTGCCCTCGGCGGAGAGGGCTCACTTGAGAGTATCGAGCGTGATCCTCGTCGCGTCGAGGCTTTGCGTGAACGTCTCGGTGCCGTTGAGTCGGGCGTCGATGTTCGGGTGCTCTGCGGCGATGCCGCCGAGAGTCGCGAGGGCGTCGTCGACGCGGTGTTGGTCGATGCACCTTGTTCGGGGCTCGGCGTTTTGGGACGTCATCCTGAGGCTCGCTGGCGTAAGCGTCCCGACGACGCGGTCGGCCACGCCGAGATGCAGCTTGCGATCCTGCGGGCCGCCGCCCAACGCCTCGCCGATGGGGGGCGACTCGTCTACAGCGTCTGCTCAACCGACATCTGCGAGGGAGAGGCGGTCATCGACCGTTTTCTGCACGATCGTCCCGAGATGCGCCGTGCCGAGATCCCGCAACGATACTCCGTCTTTCGGCAGTCGGCGACTGCGGGCGATCTGGTTGTGCCGCCGGGTATCGAAGGGCGCGATGGGTTCTTCATCGCTGTCTTGCAGCGGCAATGAAGAACCCGTTTCTGCTGCTGGAGCGTGCTTGTAGCTCGTGCGTCGAGCCGCTCTTCGATCGGCTCTTTCCCTTGGCTGTCGGCGATCGTTTGACGTATCGCCTACGTCTGGTGCGCGGCTATCCTGCTTGGAACGAGTCGCGTCCCCTCCTCGGACATCTACGTATCGGTCGTGATCCGGCATGTGAACTCTCGTTGCAGAGTCTCGGCGTTTCGTGGCATCATGGACGCTTCGAACGAGAAGAGCACGGAGGTGTGCTCTACGAAGATCTGGGATCGACCAACGGATCGTTCGTCAATGGTCAGCGAGTGACGCAGCGACGTCTGCTCCAGGGCGATGTGCTCCGAGTCGGTGACTGTGAGTTGGTCGTCGAGTGATCGCGGCAGAGGCGGCGTTGCGACTTCGTATCGGATCGCTCGAAATCGATTTGGCCCTGTTCGGTTTTCTCGTTCTTGCCATTATCATGAATCGTATCGTGGGCTATGGAGAACACCGACGTCGTGGTCGAAACGTGAAGGAAAGAGAGACGGAGGGGCGATTGTGAACGTCGCGGTCGGTGCAGCACACGGGGCAGATCGTTCGGCGACCGGTGAGGCCGGGTATGCCGAACCGCTTGCCCCAGGTATCGCCTTTCTCGGCGTCGCCGACGGCTTCGGGACGCTGCCGCCGATCCGTGCCCTCGAACTCGCCTCCGTCGAGTTACGTCGACGCGCTCGTGCCGGTGCCTTTCAGCTACGCGCCGCCGGTGTGAAAGCGATCCGCGAATACGTGCTGGCGGCTCTCGCCTCGGCCAACGCGCACCTCTATGCTCGCAGCGGCAGTAACGACGATTACATCGCCGGCGGCATATCGACGGCGATCGGTCTCCTCGTCGGCGGACTCGCCGTGGTGGCTCACGTCGGCGATGTACGGGTCTTTCTCGCGCGCGACGGTCGTCTCACGCGATTGACCTACGACGATGAAGTGACGATCGAGAGTGAAGGCGTGCCTAGCGCCTCCGCCTCGCCGCTGGGCGCGTTGCCGCCGGTTCGTAGTCTGCTGTGGCGTACGTTAGGGAGTCAGGCACGTCTCGAGGCGGGCGTCTTGCATCTCGAGCTTGAGCCGGAGGATCGGCTGCTGCTTATTACCGGCGGCGTTTCGCGCGGGATGGGAATCGACGAACTGACCGAAGAGTTGCTCTCCGCTGAGTCGGCTCAGGCCGCGATCGAGGCGATCTTCGTGCGCTTACGACGAGCCGAAGGCAGCGGCGCCGCCGTCGTCGCGCTTGAGCCGATGCTCTCGTTGCCGATGGTTGAGGCGAAGACGCCGCCGTTCTTCCAGCGTCCGTCGTTCTATGTGCCCTTGGTGATCGCTTGTGCACTCGCTGCGCTCGTGTTCTTGGGCCTCCATCACGATGGCCGACTTGCTCCGTAATCTCATGCCGATGCTCGGCGCGTTAGCGATTGCCGCAGGTGCTCTCTCGCTGACGCCGCCCGGGAGGCTCGGCCCTTGGTGGGGGCCGTTGCTGCTCGCCGTCCTCGCGCTTATCTGGGCGACGTGGCGAGGGCCAAACGTCGTAAGCGATGCGTGGTTACCCGCGACCGCCGTGTTACTCGCCTCGTTGGGGATCTGTGTCGTTGCCCGGCTCGATTCGTCGTTGGCGCGTCGCCAAGAGGTGTGGAGCGGCATTTCGTTAGTGATCGTCATCGCACTGCGTCCGATGCTGCGACGTATCGGTGAGCTGGTCGCATACCGATACGTGTGGGTGCTCGCCTCGGTGCTCGCCTTTGCCGCTCTGGCATTGTTCGGGACCGAGGTGAATGGAGCGCGTCTCTGGATTCGCGTCGGCGCATTGCAGATCGAGCCGATCGAATTGATCAAACTCTGCATCGTCTTTTTCATGGCGGCGTATCTTGCCGAGAATGCCGACTTTATCGCCGCCGCCCGTCCTTGGTCGCTGCGGGCGAACCTGCGTTACCTCGCGCCGCTCTTCTTGGGCTGGGTACTCTCGCTCTCGATCCTCGTCTTTCAGCGCGATCTCGGCATGGCGGTCTTGTTGCTCGCCAGCTTTGCGGCGATGCTCTACGTTGCAACCAGGCGTATCGACCTGATCATCGGCGGCATCGCGACCTTTCTCGTCGTCGCTGCGTGGGCGGCTTCACAGTATAGTTACGTCGTCGAGCGTATCGCGATCTGGCGTGCGCCGCTCAGCGATCCCTTAGGTGGAGGCTATCAGGCGCTTCAGGGACTCTTCTCGATCGTCGCCGGCGGAGTCGTCGGTACGGGGTATCGCCTCGGCATGCCGGGTTATATTCCCGAAGCGCCGACCGACTACGTCTATGCCGCCTGGAGCGAGGAGTTCGGTCTTCTCGGCGCGGTCGCGCTGTTGGGTCTCTACGGATTGCTCATCAGTCGATTCTTTCGTATTGCTCGTCGTTCACCCGACCGATATCGCATGCTGCTGGCGACCGGATTCGCGACGACCCTCGCGGTGCAAGTGATCGTGATCGTCGGCGGCGTGATCGGGCTTTTGCCGCTGACGGGTATCACTTTGCCGTTTCTTTCGTACGGCGGCAGCTCGCTCGTGGCGAACGTTCTTATGGTCGCTTTGGCGATGGCGCTCCAAGAGCATCTCCCGGAGCAGGTGCCGTCGAGTTGACCGGCTCGCCGAACCCTTGGGTTCGGCCGGTGATCAAGCCTTCGGCGGCGGCGAGCAACACCTCGATCGGCGGATCCTCGGTGGTGAGCGGTACAAGCCCCGGCAGCCACATCGGCGGCGGACGGCGTCCGCGTCGCTGCATCTCTGCTGCGACGACGCTGGCGGAGACGCAGTGGATGCTCGTCGTATGCGGCTCCTCATAATCGAGCGGGTGGTGGACTCGCCAGATACCGAGACAGGGAATATCGCGACGTGCCATCGCGAGATGGAAGGGGCCGGCCGGGACGCCGACGGCGAGATCCGTTCGACTGAGCAGCGCCGTGAGCAGTGAGGCGAAAGGCGTCTCGCTGGTCAGCTCGCCGAAGAGTTCGGCAAAGGTCGCCACCCCGGCGAGCCGCTCGGGCGGTGCGCCGCCGAGGATGATGACACGACGCCTGGTCCCGCCGGTAAAGGCACGTAGCCACGTAGTCAGATTCGCTAGCGGCCATGATTTGGCCGGTGCGGTCTGCCCACCGGCTTGGACGATGGTCAGATGCTCGCCCGGGGCGCAGAGCTGGCTGAGTCGCTCGGCGACCAGGCGCGTGATCGCCGGATCGGGTGTAAAGTCCAGCGAGTTCGGCAGTGCTCGATCGAGGTGCACGTCGGCGTAGCGCTCGGGGGCGACGAGCTGTTTGATGAGATGTCGCGCTTTCGTATGAAACGGGAAGGGACTCCGCCCCGCCGGGTCCGGATAGTCGCTCCAAAGGATGGTGTCGATCTCTGCTCGTCGCGCCGCTTCGGCGAGTCGCTCGGTCAGATAGACCGTCCGAATTCGTCCATCGATGCGGCGATACGGCACGCCAAGGTGCCGATCGTATGCGGCGTTCCCGAAGCGATTGCGCGTGCTTTGTATCCCGCTGAAGAGAGGAGTGGCGACGCGGTCGTGTCGCGCCAAGGCGACGAAATCGTCGCCGTACCGCGTTAGCCAGTAGCGATTGCTCGGCTCGAGCGTCGGCAGCACATAGCCGAGATGTACCCAATCGCCGAGGCCGTGCGGCCAATAGATGAGAACACGCCGATGTCGCTGTGTGGCGAAGCGGCCGTGATCTTCGCGGAAGAGACGAGCCGTATAGGCGACGAGTCGGCTCTCGACGTTCTCGTTCAGGGATGCTCCTCGATGCTTGTCGCAATCGCGGTGAGCGTTTCGAGATTGAGGTCGCTGACGAGCGTAAACGTCATATGTTCGCTGTGCCATGACAGCAGATGCGTCCCATTGGCATCGACGGTGACCGCTTGAATCCGCGCCGATCGGGTTGAGAACGTGGTGTCGTGTATTCGTTCACCGTGTGCTGCCGGTAGGGTATACCCTTCGCTTTCAAAGAGCGAAAGCGAGCGAATGCCATCGGCGTAGAAGAGGTGCAACGCCATGGTACTGTCGAGCCGCTCCCGTGCTGCGCCGATCAAGACGAACCCGTCGGGCAGTCGATGCGGCATGTGTGGCGTAAAATTGAGACTCGTTAGGTCGCGCAACGATCCTTCGCGCGGCGGCATAAGAGGGCTGCGCAAGATCGTACGATAGCCTCGCGGCGTACGAAGGATGAAGAGTCCCACGGGCAGGCTCGTCACATACCGGATGTTGCGGAAGCGCATCTCTTCGCGAAGTGCGCCGTGTTCGCCGTAGGTCTCCTGCGCGAGCAGCAGATGGGTCGCGGTATCGATCCACATCGTTAATGCGCGCTCGTTGGTGCGCCGATTGGCAAAGACGACTTCTTGGACGGGACGACCGGCGATTTGACCGGTTGCGCCAAACGAGGCGCGATATCCATGAATGATGAGATGGAGTCGCCGGTGCGTGATACTGCGGCTCGGATCGAAGTGCTCACCGAGGATCATCACACGTCGTGCGGGATCGAGGATCGCAGTCATCGGCCCGTTGGTGAGCATGATGCGTCCGGCAAAGGCATCGGGTGCGAGATAGGTGCGGCGTGTCGCGTCGGGTGCGAGATGCTCGACCCGCAGAATGACGGCTTCGGCTTGATGTGCACCGAACCGAGTGTTCTCGATCTCGCCGACATACGAGATGGTGTCATGTGCGACAAGGGTCGATTCGACATACTCGACCGGTCTCTGCGGTGCCGAACGCACGCTCTCTGGATGCAGAAGCGCGAGAAGAAGGAGTGCGAGTATGGCTATGGGCCCGGCCATGATCCTACGATTGCTCCGCCGAGAGCGAGGTGTTCGGTGTATCACGATCGTCGAGTAGATCCGCGTCATTCTCGGCGATGCCCGCATCGAGGCGATCGGCGAAGGGCATCTCGGTCGCCGCTGCGGCATGATGGGTCAAGTAGCTGGTAAGGGCGACTTGCGGTTGCACGGTCGGTGTCGTGTGTAGTTGGGCGATACTGAAGCACGCCGCAGCGAAGGCTGCCCCGCCGACCGGCCAGAGCCAGCCGAGCCAGAGACTATGACCGAGCCGGCGGCGTTTGAGGCGTGTGGGCAGGATCGCCTCCAATACCCCAAGTCGGACGGCCTCAGGGAGGTCGCGCTCTTCGTAGGCTGCTCGTTCGCGGAGGAGTTCGCCGAGGGCGACCTCCTCGTCGTGCAGTAAACGACAGGCCGCGCATCGTCCAAGGTGAGCGAAGATGAGGGCGTCTTCGTCGGGAGCCAAGGCACGGTGGACGTAGTCGATGATGCGTTCGGGCGTCAGGTGCGAGTTGGGGTCAGCGTGCTGTTTCATGACATACCGGTGCTTTCACGACGCTGGAGAGCTTGACGAAGCAGAGCACGGGAGCGATGCAGACGAGATCGGACGGTCCCGATCGAACACCCGACGATCTCGGCGATCTCCTGATATTGGTACTCCTCGATGTCGGCGAGAACGACCACCTGACGCTGCTCCGGAGAGAGTTCCGCAAGGGCCTCTTCAAGGTGCGCGTCGAGCTGCTGGGCATGATACTCCTCAATAGGCGTCACGGAGAATGTTGTGTTGCTCCCGCGACGAGGGCGTGTCTGTTCATCGGGGAGTTCCTCTAGATAACGTCCTTTGCGCTTGCGGAGTTCATCTCGATGTAAATTTGTGAGGATGCGAAAGATCCACGCCAAGAATGAACTGCCTGGACGAAAGGAGCGCCATGCGCGAAAGACCCGGATAAACGCCTCTTGAGCGAGATCACGCGCGTCGCTCTCGGAGCCGGTCAGGCGATAAGCATAGGTATAGACCGCCTTGCCGTAGCGACTCATGCTCTCTTCGAGGAAAGCGCGTTGCTCCGCTAGCGGGTGTGAGGTCGGCGCGTCTCGTGACGAACGGGCTGCCATGCAAGGCCGAGGTTCGCCGGTGGTGCCGCATGCGGCCTGCTCGATGAGTCGGCAAGGAAGAACCGAGGAGTGTAAGTTAGGTTGGCCTAAATACCCTCGTTATGAAGTTGTCGCCGCGCTTGATGCGCCTCTTCGCCGTGCTCGGCCCGGGCTTGGTCGTTGCATTCGCCGACACCGAGGCGGGGAGTATCACCACCGCCGCTACTTCGGGTGCACAGTTCGGCATGAAGCTCATCTTGCTGCAGCTCCTGCTCATCGTGCCGCTCTATATCGTTCAGGAGATGACGGTTCGCCTCGGTACGATCTCGGGCAAAGGGCATGCTCGATTGATTCGCGAGCGGTACGGGCTCGGTTGGGCCTGGGTCTCGCTCGGAACGATGCTCGTGACGAATATCGCCGCATTGGTGACCGAGTTTATCGGTTTGGCCGGGGCCGCCGAGATCTTTCACCTCTCGCCGCAGCTTCTCGTGTTGGGCGGTGCGGCGGTGCTCATCGCCGTCTCTCTCTCCGGTGCCTACGGACGAGCCGAGGTCTTCGCCTTGGGGCTCTGCTGTCTCGAACTGCTCTTCATCCCTGCGGCCTTTGCGGCGCATCCGCAGCCCGGTCTCGTCTTGTCACAGGGACTGCTGGGCTCGCAGCCGTTGGGCGATCGCTCCTACCTCCTTTTGATCGCCGGTAATATCGGTGCGGTCATTATGCCGTGGATGATCTTCTATCAGCAGAGTGCGACCGTCGATAAGGGGCTGACCGTCGCCGATCTTCCGTATGCACGCATCGATACCGCACTCGGTGCCGTATTGACGCAGATCATCATGATCGCTGTCGTCGTGACGACGGCGGCGACGCTCTTTGTCCATCATATCGCGGTCAGTGACGCGGCTCACGCAGCTCTCGCGCTCGTCCCGTTGGCTGGTCGCTTCGCCGAGATTGCCTTCGGCGCGGGATTGATCGGCGCTTCTCTCCTTGGCGCGCTCGTCGTCTCCTTGGCGACGGCCTGGTCTTTCGGTGAGGCGTTCTCTTGGCCGTGTTCGCTGAACCACGCGTGTCTGGAGGCGAAACGATTCTACGGCTTTTATACCTGCTGCATCCTTGTTGCGGCCGGGATCGTGTTGATACCGGGCTTACCCTTGGTGCAGTTGACGATCGATGTCGAAGCCTTCAACGCTTTTGTCTTGCCGATCGTATTGGTCTTTTTATTGGTGATGGCGAATGATCGTGTTATTCTCGGCGATCGTCGCAATTCGTGGTGGGTGAATACGATTGCCGTTGCACTCTCTGTGTTGATTATCGCTTTGGGTCTCTGGATGGCCTACGTGACTCTCATTAATCATGGTATGATCGGGGGCGTCGCGGGCGCTTCATAACGTAGGTGCCCTATACAATAAAGAAGGGTCTAGAAAACGAGTATGAAGTTGAGTCAGAGGAACGTCTTTGCGCTGGCGATCACTGCCGCGCTTAGCCTTTGGGGGCTCGCCTCTGCCGCGTCGATGCCGCGAGCGATGATGACCGATGGGATCTCATTGCCGGTCGCCCATCGGGTGATCTTCGGTCGCGATCCTCAGCGTATGGTTGCGGGGCCGTCACAGTCTCTCTGGCTCACCGAGCGAGGCGTCGGCCGGATCGCGCGTGTCAGCTTGCTCGGACAGGTGACCGAGTTTCGAGCCAGCCGTCTGAGCGGCTCTCGTCCCGAGGGGATCGTCGTCGGTCCTGATGGGAATCTGTGGTATACCGAGCATGGTCACGATTGCATCGGTCGCATGACGCCCTTCGGTGGCGTCAACGAGTACTGTGAGGGTATGACTCCCGGTGCCAATCCCGGGCAGATCGTCGTCGGCCCCGACGATGCGCTCTGGTTTACGGAGCCGGGCGTCAATCGTATCGGTCGTATCACGCTCGCCGGAGCGGTCCGTGAGTATAGCCAAGGCATCTCCCCGCATGCGGGCCTCGCCGGTTTGATCGTCGGTCCCGACGGCAATCTCTGGTTTGCCGAAGAGTATGCCGATCGCATCGCCCAAATGACGATCTCCGGTGCCGTTCGTGAATTCTTTCGCGGGATTCGTCCTCATGCGGGGCCGTATCGTCTCGTCGTCGGTCCCGATAACGATCTCTGGTTTACCGAGCGCGATGGCGGGCGTATCGGTCGTCTCACGATGGGCGGTGGGGTTGAAGAGTATGCGCTTGGCCTGCGGCGCAACGCCGAGCCTGAAGATATCGTTGTCGGTCCCGACGATGCCCTTTGGTTTACTGCGCGTCACGCCGGTGCTCTCGGACGTATTACCTCCGAAGGGGTGATTACGCTCTACTATCTCTCGACGACCCAACGCCACGTGCATCCTGCCGCGCTCGCTATTGCCGCCGACGGTACCTTATGGTACGCCGACGCTGCCGCGATCGCGGTGAAGCCGGCGGGTATCTCGATTCAGTAGAGCCTAGGGCGTGGCCTCAATTGGGTTTCACGCCCTAGCCTTGGCTTGGGTTGTAGCGCCGCCGTAAGGTGTACTCTTCGGCGGCGGTGTGGCGGCGTTGCAGTAGCGTATCGAGTTCGATCAGGCGCGCAACGTAGAGTTGATGTTCTTCGACGCGGAAAAACTCTTCGAAGAGTCGTCTTGGAGTCTCGTCATGGACGAGGTCGTGCTCTGCGAAATGACGGCGGCGCAGCGCCGCGAAGCTCTCGATGCAGCCTTCGAGGAATTGCAGCATCGCCGGATCGACGCTGTCACGGCGCGCCGCCGATGCATTCCGGGGCGGGCGTACCAAAGGGAGGCTCGCCGTGAGGTGCGGCTGCGCGTAGGCACGTAAGACGAGTGCGGTGAGCTCGTGAAAGAGTGCTCGCTCCAGCCGTGCCGAGTGCCGTAGCGTCGTCGCACGGGCTTCGTGACGCACGGCTGCGGCGAGGAGAATGCCTTGCAGCGTGCGGACTCCCGCATCGGAGGTGGTTTTGGAGGTCGTCGTTTTGGCGGACGAAGAGAGAAGGTACAACATAGAGACTCTGCATCGCTTCCTCGGATAGCATGTCAGTCTCCCCCTGATCTCCGAAAGAAGGTGAGCCCTGCGGGATCGTTCTTAAGCTCGTCTAACTTCTGAGATTGCGCAGCCCAGGTGAGGCTGTTAGAGCGTTGCCTCGTTTCTGAACACCCGACGCGACATTCGCTCCTTACTCGCTTACCTGAATCCGCAATCTGCTCTAGGAGGCAGCATGGCAATTCCCACCATTGGCTTTACGCTCATCATGCGTTTGGAGATGCCGAACGAGACGGGTGCTTTCGCTCAACTCGCCGCAGCGATCGGAGATGCCGGTGGTGCGATCGGTGCGGTCGATGTACGTAGTGTGACCAAAGTTCATACCACCCGTGACGTGACCGTCTCGGTTGCATCCGAGGCGGTATCGGCGCAGGTTCGTGCCGCGATCGAACGTCTCGACGGTCTGCGGATCGTCAGTGTCTCCGATTCGACGTTCTTAGCGCATATCGGCGGCAAAATTCATGTAGAGCCGAAGATCCCGGTCAAGACACGACAGGATCTCTCGATCGTGTATACACCGGGTGTCGCACGTGTCTCGATGGCGATCGCCGCCGATCCGGCGAAGGCCTATGCGTTGACCATCAAGCGCAACTCCGTCGCCGTGGTGACCGACGGTACCGCCGTCTTGGGTTTAGGTGATATCGGCCCCGCCGCCGCCGCGCCGGTGATGGAGGGCAAGTGTATGCTCTTTAAGCAGTTTGCAAATATCGATGCCTTCCCCATCTGTCTCGCCACGAAAGACGTCGATGAAATCGTCGAGACGGTCGTTCGCATTGCGCCGATCTTTGGAGGCATCAACCTCGAAGATATTTCTGCTCCGCGCTGTTTCGAAGTCGAGCAGCGCTTGATGCAACGCCTCGATATTCCCGTGATGCACGATGATCAACACGGGACGGCGATCGTTATCCTAGCCGGTCTGATCAACGCGGCACGCGTTGTCGGCAAGACGCTCGAGGGTATGCGGGTCGTCGTCGTCGGCAGCGGCGCCGCCGGCACCGCGACGATTAAGATGTTGCTCAGCGCCGGCGTCGGTGACGTCATCGCCGTCGATCGCTCAGGCGCGATCAATCGTACCGATCTGTACGATAATCCGTACTGGACGTGGCTCGCTGAGCATACGAACCAGGAGAACCGGCGAGGTACGCTCTCCGACGTGCTCGTTGGATGTGATGTCTTTATCGGCGTCTCCGCTCCAGGAATTCTCCAACCTGCCGATATTCAACGTATGGCGCGTCATCCGATCGTTTTCGCTATGGCGAATCCGACCCCGGAGATCATGCCAGATCTCGCTGCACCGTATGTCGCAGTGATGGCAACCGGCCGTTCCGACTTCCCCAATCAGATCAATAACCTCCTCGCCTTTCCCGGCATCTTCCGTGGTGCTCTTGATTGTCGTGCACACTCGATCACCGATCGCATGAAACTTGCAGCGGCGAAGGCGATCGCCGATATTGTGAGCGACGATGAGCGTAACGCGGAGTACATCATCCCCAGCGTCTTCGATACCCGTGTCGTCGATGTCGTCGCCAAAGCCGTGGTCGGTGCCGCGGTTGAAGATGGAGTCGCTCGACGCGCGAGTGTGGTGAGTGAGGGTGAGGAGTTAACGACAATGAGCTAAGTCTTTACAAAGGGAGTGCATAGCGATGAGCAACGAACGGATTCTCGTGATTGAGGACGATCCTGAAATTTCGCGTCTCGAAGAGGCGATGCTCCGCCGTGCTGGCTATGATTATCGGGTTGCAAGTACGGGATCTGCCGGTCTCGAGCTTGCCAAGAGCTATAAGCCGCTCGTCGTTTTGCTCGACGTCGGTTTGCCGGATATGTCCGGCTTCGATGTCTGTCAGGTGTTGGCCGACACCTGCGACGCCTATATTCTGATGGTCAGCGCTCAGAATACCGAGCGCGATAAGTTGACCGGTCTCGGACTCGGTGCGAACGACTATGTCACCAAGCCGTTCTCTCCGAACGAACTCTTAGCGCGTATTGCGAGCTTTCTCCGTCGTCGCGACCGTGAGCGACAGCGTGAAGTCGACCGTTCGCTGCAGGTCGGCGACGTGACGCTGCTGCGCGATCTCCATGTCGCTCGCCGTGGAGGAGTCGATACGCCTTTGACTGCGCTTGAATTTCGTCTGCTCTGGCATCTCTGCGAGTCGGAGGGGCGGCTCTTAACACGAGCGCAGATCCTCGAGCGCGTCTGGAACGACGTTTCGGGTGTCCCAACTCGGGTCGTCGATGTGCACGTCGCCGGATTGCGGAAGAAGCTCACCGACCTCGGAGGACAACTGCAGATTGCCTCGGTGCGAGGTATCGGTTACCGCCTCGATGTCGTCGAGACTCCTCTAACGACGGCGTAGTAAAGGCTAGCCTTCGAGATCGACCGGCGTCGCCGCCGACTCAGGGCTGCTCTCGGCTGCGTCGATTGCCTTTGCCGCACTCTGTGTCGCCTGGTGGGTCGAAGCACGCATACGCATCAGGCGCTGGATCTCGGAGAGATCGTGGGGAGAGAGCGGCACCGGGTCGCTGCTGCCGAGCAAAAAGTGACTTAATGCGCCCTGGATCGTCAACTGCGTACCGGCCTCGGCTCCAAGATAGGCGTAATCGTCTTGGAGATTTTTGCTCTCGTCTGAGTCGTTCTCGCCCTCTTGCCCAGAGCCGCCGCGTCGCCCGCCGCCGCCACCGCCTTGGCGACCCGAGCTCCAGCCGGTACCTTTAATGCCGCCGAGCGACGGCGCTGCGGCTGCCGGTGCACCTGGAGGCAGCGATGGCGCCGGGGCCGATGGAGATGGACTCGCAGCAACGGTACTCACTAAACGCGCTCCTCACCGTACTGATCCCAAGATAAAATGATTGGATCGGCAGTATTGTCAGTTTGAAGCTTTTTTCCTCGAAATGCATGTGAAAAAAGGGAGAAATTTGCGCTGCGAGTAGGCCTTTTGGTGAAGAAGTGACTCTTGTCGTTGGACTCAGGATGTTATTTGTGCTCAATCTCAAGGCTAACGTCGAGGTTTGGGCTGCTATGGGTAAGGGCGCCGACTGAGATAAGGTCGACTCCGGTCTCGGCAATGGCGCGCACGTTTGCCAGGCGCACCGAGCCTGAGGCTTCGAGGCGTGCACGACCGGCGGTTCGTGCGACTGCTACTCGTAGCATCGACGTATCCATATTGTCGAGCAAGAGAAGGTCGACGCCGAGGTCGAGAGCCTCGTCGAGTTGTGTGAGGGTATCGATCTCGACTTCGATGCGTACGAGGTGACCGACGGAGGCACGTACTCGTTCGACGGCGGTCGTCAAGCTGCCGGCGGCGGCGAGATGGTTATCTTTGATGAGCACCGCGTCGTCGAGGCCGAAGCGGTGATTCTGTCCACCGCCTGCGCGAACGGCGGCCTTTTCCAGCGCGCGTAGTCCTGGGGTCGTTTTGCGTGTACAGACGATCGCCGTCGCTGTGCCTGCGACGGCGTCGACGAATGCCCGCGTCATCGAGGCGATACCGGAGAGGTGTCCGAGAAAGTTGAGCGCGGTGCGTTCGCCGGCGAGGATACTGCGCGTCGATCCGACGATGCGCGCTATCGTTGTCTCGGCCGAGATCATTGCTCCGTTGTGCTCGTTCAGCTCAATCTCGAGGGTCGGATCGAGGAGGCGGAAGGCGAGTGTCGCCACATCGAGTCCGGCGATGACCCCTGCCTGGCGCGCGACGATGCGGGCGTTGCTGCGTAGGTCGGCGTCGATGATCGCGTTGCTTGTGATGTCGCCGGCTCTTCCGAGATCTTCGCGCAGTGTCGCGGCGACGAGCGGCTCATACAGGACGTCAAAGCTCATGGAGATATCTCATGGTGGGAGAGGGGAGGGGTATGAATACGGTAGGCGAGTCGTGGATCGATCACGGGATAATCGCTGCGTTGATGGCAACCGCGACTCTCGCGTCGCTGTAATGCCGCGTTGATGATCAGTCGTGCGACCAGCACCATATTCGTCGCCTGCGGGATCTCGGCGAATCTTTCGATACTCTGCAGCGCATGCCGTAACCCCGCCTCTGCTCTGATTGGGCCGACGTCGCGTGACATGATCGCGCGGAGCTCCGCGATCCACTCCTCTTCGGAGGCGAGCGACGTCGGCGATGAGGCGAGGTGTGTATCGCGGGCGAGTCGCTTCGGCGTGCCGTGATGACGCGGAGTGTGTGCCAGAATATCGTCGCCGACGCGTGTGCCGAAGACGAGTGCCTCGAGGAGAGAGTTGCTCGCTAAGCGATTCGCACCGTGTGCGCCGGTTGAGGCGACTTCACCGCATGCCCAGAGTCCGCGTAGAGAGGAGCGTCCATGATCGTCGACATCGATGCCGCCCATATGGAAATGCGCCGCCGGTGCGATCGGCAAGGGATCGTGTTGCGCATCGAGTCCGAAACGCTCGGTCGCCGCCGAGACCGTCGGGAAGTGCTTTGCTACATCCGGTATACTGCGGGCGTCAAGGTAGGCATGACCGCCGTCGGCGAGGTGCTCAAAGAGTCGCCGCGAGATGACGTCGCGTGGTGCGAGATCGCCGCGGGGATCGTGTCGCTCCATCAAGGCATTGCCTTGCTCGTCGATGAGGCGCGCGCCTTCACCTCGGAGCGCCTCGGTGAGCAGCGGCATCGGATCGGCGCCGACGGCGAGGGCCGTCGGATGAAATTGCACAAACTCGAGATCGGTCAACGTTGCACCGGCACGGGCCGCTAGGGCAAGGCCATCGCCGGTCGACTCCGGTGGGTTGGTGGTGTAGCGAAAGAGGTGGCCGCAGCCACCGGTAGCGAGGACGACCGCCGCGGCGGCGAGTTCTAGGCGCTCCCCGTCGTGGTCGGCCGTCACGCCGACGACGCGACCACGCTCGAGGCGAAGCCGTTCAACGCGCGCTTCGACGACATGAACCTCCGAGGCGCGTATCGCGGCGACGAGCGCACGGTGGATCTCGCGTCCGGTCGCATCGCCGCCAGCGTGCAGGATCCGACGTCGGCTGTGAGCCGCTTCACGGCCGAGATCGAGCGCGCCGTCGGGGCGGCGATCGAAGCAGGCTCCGAGTGCGATGAGATCGGCGATACGCGGAGCCGCACTCTCTGCGAGAATTTCGACGACGTGGTGATCGTTGAGCCCGCCGCCGACCTCCTCGGTATCGTGCATATGCAGTGCTGGCGAGTCATCGTCGCCGATCGCCGCTGCGATCCCCCCCTGTGCCCAGGCCGTCGCGGCGCCGCTTCCCAGCGGGGTTTTGCAGAGCAGTACGACGCTGCGGCGTCGGGCGAGTCGTAGCGCGGTCGCGAGGCCGGCGGCGCCGGCGCCTACGACGATCACGTCGTAGCTCGCTTGAGGAGGGGATGTCGCCTCCGACATCAGTTCGCGTATGCCAACATACGCTCAATGGCGTGCCGCGCACGGAGCGCGATCTCTTCTGGGACTTCGACGCGATCGCGCCCCTCTTGAAGGCTCCGGAGAATCTTCGGTAGGGTGATGCGTTTCATGTGTGGGCAGAGATTACAGGGGCGAACAAAGTCGATGTCCGGATGCCGGGTCGCGAGATTATCGCTCATCGAACATTCGGTGATCAGTGCAACGCGGTCGGGGCGCCGTTCATCGACGTACTCTTCCATGCGAGCCGTCGAGCCGGTGAAGTCGGCGGCGGCGATGACCTCTTCGGGGCACTCCGGGTGAGCGAGGACCGTGACGCCCGGATACGCTTGGCGAATCGATGCAATATCGATTGCGGTAAAGCGGTCGTGGACTTCGCACGTGCCTAACCAGGAGATAATGTCGAGTCCCGTTTGAGAGGCGACATAACTCGCGAGATAGCGATCGGGCAAACAGATCAGGCGTGGCACGCCGAGAGAACGAGCAATTGAGACGGCATTCCCCGAAGTGCAGCAGATATCCGATTCGGCTTTGACCTCTGCCGAGGTGTTGACGTACGTCATAATCGGCAGGTCGGGATATCGCTCGCGTAACAGTCGGACGTCGGCTCCCGTTATCGATGAAGCGAGAGAGCAGCCTGCATCTGCGTCGGGGATCAGTACCGTACGATCGGGATTGAGAATCTTTGCCGTCTCTGCCATGAAATGGACGCCGCATACGACGATCGTCGAGGCGGTGCTGCGTGCCGCTTCACGTGCGAGTGCCAGCGAGTCGCCGACGATATCGGCGACGCCGAAGAAAATTTCCGGTGTTTGGTAATTGTGCGCCAAGATGACCGCATGTTTTTCGCGTTTGAGGCGGTTGATGGCGACGACGTACGGAGCATACAGCTCCCATTCGGCCGCGGTGATCGTCGGTGAGAGTCGGCGGCGGAGGCTCTCGGTCTCGGCGGCGACCTCGGGTGTATAGGCAAGAGTATACGCCGCGTGAGGTTCGGCAGAACGCACCATTGAAGTAGGGGTTCGACGAGAAGAAGGGGATTCCGCTGCTTCGGGGCAGGGGAATTGTGATCGCACGGCTGAGCGTTAGGACTGTGAATACTGAGCTGAGTACCACTTCTTGGATCCCCGCCGATGCGGCGCGGTGCCGTTCGTGTCTTGTTGCAGCACCGACGCCGGCGCTGATGCGGATAGCGCCGCTACCTTCGGAGCCCTCGGCGATCGTCGAGCGAGCCGTTGCGCAATATACCGTACTCCGGCGTCGTCTCGGTGAACTCGGCGTCGCTGTCGATGAGCTGACGCTCCCCACGCAGCACGGTCTGACCGCTCAGGTCGCCGATCTTGCGGTCGTTACCGAACGCGGTGCGGTGCTCATGCGTCCTTCCGCACTCGAGCGTCTCGCCGACGTCGCCGTTGTCGAAGCGGTGCTCGTCGCGCGTGGCATTCCTCTTCTCGGGCGTATTGAGGCGCCGGGTCTGCTCGATGGTGCCGATGTGTTGCTTGCGCCCGGTCGGGCGTATATCGCCGTTCATTCGGAGCGCCGCGGTGAAGTCGCCGCCGCAGCAGCCGGCCGGGCGCAGTTCGCCGCCTTAACGGGGCTCTCGTGTATCGACGTGCCGCTCCATCGGTCCGTTTTGCGCTTACGCTCGGTCGCCGCATTCGTCGATCGAGAACTCGTGGTGATCGGTGGAGATGCGATCGATCCGGCGATCTTCGCCGATGTCGAAGTACTTGTGTTGCCGGTGGGGGAGGAGCTTGCCGCCGGTCTCTTCGTCCTTGATCGCCGCCGAGTTGTCGCGAATCTCCGCTTTCGCGAGAGTCCGGCTTTGTTGCGTAAGGCGCGTATTTCGTTAGAGTCGCTCGATCTCTGGGAGTTCGGCAAAGTCGGGATCGCGCCCGGCGGTCTCGTGCTGCCCTTGGAGCGTCGGTAGTCTCGCTGAGTATGGACGAAACTCCTCAAGAGAGTCGCTCTTCGCCGCCAGCGATTCTCGTCGAACGTTTACAGAAACGCTACGGCTCTCTAACCGCTGTCGACCAACTCGACTTTCATGTCGACAGAGGCGAGTTTTTCGGTTTTCTTGGGCCGAATGGTGCGGGAAAGACGACGACGATCAATGCGTTGGTCGGTTTGGTGCGCCCAGATGCCGGTCGCATTTCGCTCTTTGGCCACGATACCGTAACCGATTGGCGCGAGGCTCGTCGCCTCATCGGTGTCGCTCCGCAAGAGTATAATTTCGATCGGTATCTAACCGTGCGGAATATTCTCATTAATCAAGCCGGTTACTATGGGTTGCGCGGTCCGGCGATTCGCGAACGTGCGGATCGACTGCTCGAACGCTTCAAGCTGACGAGTAAGGCAAAGGATACGTACGTCCATCTTTCGGGCGGCATGAAGCGTCGTTTGAGCTTGGCACGTGCGATGATGCACGAGCCGAAGATTCTGGTTCTCGATGAGCCGACCGCCGGCGTCGACGTTGAATTACGTCTCGACCTCTGGCAGCAGCTGCGTGATTTCAATGCAGATGGGATTACGATCTTCTTGACTACGCATTATTTAGAGGAGGCAGAGACGCTCTGTCGCCGCATCGGCATTATCGACGGCGGCCGACTCGTCGCCTTAGAGAATACCCAACGATTGCTGGAGCTTGCCGGTGAGGCACGTTTACGCATTACGCTCGATCGGCCGGTCCGTACCTTGCCTGCCGAACTTTCAGTCTATCGGCCGCGGTTTGAGGTCGGTCAGTCGACGATTCTTTTCGATGATGTGAAACCGGCGGCACTCTCTCGCGTGATTTTTGCGCTCGAGGCAAGCGGCTTTCTCGTTGTCGACTGCGCCTTTGCACGACCCTCGCTGCAAGAAGTCTTTCTCGCATTGACACAAGGCCCCGTTCACGAGGTAGCCACAGTATGAATGCTGCTTCGTGGTCTATCGTCAATCGAGTCGGTGTATGGACGATGATCGCGCGCGACTGGCGCCGGAATATCAAAGTCATCAATCAAGTGCTCTGGCCGCCGGTCATTATGACGATCCTCAACGTGACCATCTTCGGCGTCGCGCTCGGCGGGCGTCTCCGTTCCGTGGGAGGCATGCCCTATGCAGCCTTTCTGATCCCCGGATTGATGATGCTTCAAGTGATTACCACGTCATACGGTGAGTGCAGTGTCTCGCTTTTTCAGAGTCGTTTCCTCGGTTGGATCTCCGAAGTATTAATCGCACCGCTCTCGGCGTTTGAACTCCTGGTCGGTCTACTCGTCGCCGGTCTGACGCGGGCTCTCGTGATCGCCTCATTGGTGCTGCTGGTCGGGATTTTTACGGCACATGTCGTTCCGCATCACATAGCTTTAGCGGTGCTTGTGATACTACTCGCCGCGATCGCCTCATCATCATTGGGCGTCATCTTTGGGCTCGTCGCCGAAAGCTTCGATCAGATAGCCATGTTGACGACGTTTATTATTACGCCTTTAACCTTTATCGGAGGGGTCTTTACGACAACCGCATTTTTGCCGCCGGCGATGCGGGCATTCTCTTACGTGAATCCGGTCTTCTATGCCGTCGACGCGCTGCGTTATACGTTCTCTGGGCAGAGCGACGTGCCGATCGGGTACTCATTACTGATTCTGGTCTTTTTGGCGGCGCTCAGCTTCGGCGTCGCGTACCGACTTTTTGCCATCGGATACAAATTACGGGGGTAGCGACCCTGATGCTCAAGACGGCGTTCAGGATCGCTACCAACCTCTATGGGTTTACTTTTCGATTGCCTCGGCTTGGATCGTGAGATCGACTTTCTCGCTGACGAGTGCCGCAGGTACGTGGCCAATGCCCCATGTCGTACGGTTCAGTTGACCGCTTGCTGAGTACCCGAGATGGACATGACCGTACGGATCGCGTGCCTTGCCGGTATAGAGACCGTGAAGAACGATCGGAGCGGTGGTGCCGTGGAGCGTTAAAAGACCGCGTAGCGTGAAGGTGTGACCGGCTCCGGGGACGATCGTCGTCGAACGGAAGCTCATTGTCGGATACTCGGCGACATCAAACCACTTATCGCCGCGAAGGTCGGCATCACGGCGTGCATCTTCGGTGGTGATACCGCGCAGATTAAAAGTTGCTTTTGCCGCAAGTGGTGTGTGATGGCTGTCGATAACCAAGCGCGAGGTCGCAAGCGGGATGCTCCCGCTCACACGCGAGATGAGTAGGTGGGTGACGGTAAATTGGACGCTGGTATGATCGGGATCGAGCGCAACGGTCGTCGTGGCAGATGCGCTTGTAACCGTTGCGAGAAGTGCTGCACCGATCAGTGTCGATAGAAAAGAAAGACGCACGAGCGGACTCCTTTATTGGGAGAGTAGCGTGCGATGCGGTTACGGGATGCGACGCGACGACTCCTCGACCCGGTGTGGATGAGCGGAGTCGTTGCACGGCGAGACGAACTGCGCCGCTATGGAGTCTCTCGTTATTTTAGGGTCCGGCCCTGCGGGGTTGACCGCTGCGATCTATGCAGCGCGCGCCGATTTGCAACCTTTGGTCGTCTCCGGTTACGTCGCCGGTGGGCAGTTGCTTTATACCACCGAAGTGGAGAATTTTCCGGGTTTTCCTGAGGGGATTCAAGGGCCTGAATTAATGGAACGATTACGCGCACAAGCCGAGCGTTTCGGCGCGCGTTTTGAAGATGTCGATGCGTCGGCGATCGTTGTGTCGGATCATCCCGGTGTACAGGTAACACTCCCCGATCGTATCGTCGAGGCTCGTTACGCGATCGTTGCTACCGGTGCATCTGCTCGTTGGTTGGGGATTCCGGGTGAAGAACTCTTACGTGGTCGCGGTGTGTCAAGTTGCGCGACGTGTGACGGTGCCTTCTTCAGGGATAAGCGTATCGTGGTCGTCGGTGGTGGTGACTCGGCGATGGAAGAGGCACTCTTTTTAACGCGTTTCGCCTCTGAGGTGACCTTGATGCATCGGCGTGACGCATTCCGGGCGAGTCGCATTATGGTCCATCGTGTCGAGCAGCATCCTAAAATTCGCCTCCGTATGAATACGGTGGTTCAGGCCGCTATAGGCGAGAAGAAGCTCGAAGCGATCGAGCTACGCGATCTCAGAAGCGGAACAACCGAGCGCTTTGCCGCCGATGGACTCTTTGTCGCTATCGGCCACGACCCCAATACCGCTTTCTTGCGCGGTGTCGTCGACCTCGATGAGGAGGGCTACATTCGTTCGGTCGATGGAGTTCATACGAGTCAAAAAGCGATTTTCGTCGCCGGTGATGTCAACGATCGTCGGTATCGCCAGGCCGTCACCGCCGCTGCCGCAGGCTGTCGCGCCGCGCTCGAAGTCGAGCACGCGCTACAAAACACCGACGTATGACGCCGTAACCTCGATTTCAACCCGTGAGCCTAAGGGGAGCGCCGCGACGGCGACGGTCGATCGGGCCGGTGGTGCTCCCTCGGTTGGGAACATGCTACCGTAGACGCTGTTGACGGCCGGAAAGTCCGCCATATCGGTCAAGAAAATGGTCGTCTTGACAATGGCATTGGTATCGAGGCCGGCCGCTTGGAGGACGGCACGAATGTTGTTCACGACTTGATGCGTCTGTGCAGTGATATCTCCCTCGATTAACTTGCCGGTTGTCGGGTCGAGAGGGATCTGTCCGCTACAAAAGAGCAAGTCACCGCTCCGTATCGCTTGGCTATACGGGCCGATCGGTGCGGGTGCATGCGGCGTCAAGATTCTTTCCTGACGTGCCGTCGAGCTTTCCGTGCTCTTACGCTCACCGAGATTGATCGTGAAGAGTGAGAGTGAGGGAGCAAACGCCGAGTTCGCTTGATTACGTGTCGTCATGATGGGAGTGCCTCTGCTTCACGGTGCATGGTGCCCTTATAGATGGGCTCTTCTTCGTCGGGTTCGCCGAAGTTGGTCTTGGCGAGCTCTGCGATGCGCGCATGCTCTTCCGGCGTTAGGCGCGGCGTCTCCGAAGCACTAGCAAACTCTCGCAGACCCTCACGGTCGTAAATATTCGGCAACACACTGACGACTCTCGACTCGGAGAGTAACCACTGGATCGCTGCCTGGGCCATCGTGCGATTTTCGCGTTCTAGAAAGCGCAGGCGCTCTACTTTGGCGAGACCGTGGGTCAGCCAACTCTTTGGCCGGTGACGTCGATGATCGTTCTTCGGAAAGGTCGTCTCTGCGGTGTAGCGTCCCTCGAGCATACCGCTTGCATGCGGCACGCGGACCAGAAAACCGGTGGCCGCGTTGCAGCGATTCGCCGCATCGACAAGTGCTTGCCCGGGATGCTGCTCAAAGATGTTCCAGATCATCTGAAGACTCGTGACATTGCGGTGCTCGATCGCATTGATACCTTCGTAGAGCCAGCCGTTGGCCGGGCCGAGGGCGATGCCGTATGTACGAATCTTGCCTTCATTTTTGAGATCTTCAAGCAGTGCAAAGAGCGTATCGTCATCGACTTGTGCTTGACGCAGATTGTGGATTTGATAGATGTCGATGTACTCCGTTTGCAGTCGCCGCAGCGACTGTTCGAGGGCAAAACGGACGAATTTCGGTGAAAAATCCTGTGGTAACTCTTGCTGACCACGTCGTTCGTTGCTGTAATCATAGAAGTTGTAGCCGAATTTGGTGGCATAGACGACTTTATCTCGACGTCCCTCAAAGGCTTTGCCGAGTTGTTCTTCGCTACGTCCCTCGCCGTACGTGTCGGCGGCGTCGAAGAGCGTGATGCCCAGATCGTACGCTTCATGGAGCATGGAGATCGCCTCGGTATCGTCGACTTCGCCCCACCAACCGGTCGAGATGGTCCATAGGCCAAAACCGACCTCACTGACACGAACCGACGTTTGAGGATAGTGACGGTACTGCATGCCGTTGCATTTCGCCAAAGTCGTATAAAAAACTGCCGGATCGTGCAGGAGCGCAGCGGCGAGGGGAGCATCCCCGCTGCGTGCCGTCAATCGAGAGAGGCTCCCATGGGCGCTGAGTTGCACGCCGCGATTTCATACGATGGGTTCGCTCGTCTCGCCGCCGATGTCTGCGGCGTGGAGGCGGGAGTCGTGTTGCGTGCCGATCAGGGAGAGCTTCGTCTCGTCGGCGCCTCGGCGTTGCGTGCCGCCGCCGCGCAGGTACGTGAGGGGCGGCTCTTTCGTGATACCCTGCAGAGCGAGCGTCTCCTCGAGCTGACCGATCGACAGATTATCGATGTCGCTACCGGCGGGAAGCGAGCCTACCGTTTCTATGCGGGCATCCCTTTGCGTCTCCGTGGTACCGGAGAGCCGGTTGGCGTCCTTGGTGTCCTTGATCCGCGACCGGTGACTTTACGACCCCAGCAGCGAACGGGTCTGGAGCTTGTTGCACAAGGGCTTGCGGCGATGATCGCGGAGGGCGGAGTGCAGGCCGCACCGGTGTGGGCACCGTCGGCGAAGATGCTGCTCAGCGCTTTTGCCCAGGCCGCCGATCCCGTCGTCCTGTACTCGATCGGTGAGCCCGGCCAACGGCCGCAGTCACTCGGCGGCAATCATGCCTTCGAACGTCTCGCCGTCGGTAGCCTTCCCCGCCATGGGGAGTCGCCTCTGACGGCATTGCGCGGGCCGCGCACCGATAGTGAGGTACTCGGTGCGATGGAACAGGCGGCTCGTCTCGCTCGACCGATGCGCGCGACTATCGCTTTGCACCGACCTCATGAGGCGCAGCCCCGTTGGTTTACGGTGCATGGATACCCGATCGCTATCGGTGGTCGTGCCGTCTATTGGGTCGAGCACCTCCATGAACAGACCGACCATGTGCAGCGGTATGCAGTATTGGCGTCGGAGCGTAATCGTCTCCAGCGTACGCTCGCCTCCATGGCCGATGCCGTCATGACGCTCGATCTTCGTGGTCATTTACGCTTTATGAATCGTGCGGCCCGTGCGTTATTGGATCTCCGTGAAGTGCTCTCGGCGGAGCAACTTGCGGATGCCGATGAGCGTCTGCTCTGCCTTCGTGATATTGAGACCGATGAACCGCTTGAACATCCTTTTACAGGACCGATGCGCCATGCCAAGTCGGTGAAGGGGCGTGCCGTCATTACGACACGTAGTAAGGCTTTGCGGTATTTGGAGTACGTGGTCGCCGAGATTGAACGCCCTCAGGCGCCGCCCGACGGTTATGTCGTGATCTTGCGGGATGTCACCGCCGAAGAGCGTCTAACCCGTCGCCTCTCTTTTGAAGCAGGCCATGATGAGTTGACCGGTGTCGCGAATCGACGTGCCTTCGAGCAGGTCCTGGCCCAGGCGGTGGCAAGTCCGAAGGCTGAAGGTGAATCGCATACCTTGGCCTTTCTCGATCTTGATCGCTTCAAAGCGATCAACGACGCCTGTGGGCATATAGCAGGCGACCGACTTCTGCGTGATGTTGCGCAGTTGTTTAGCTCGCAGGTGCGTGGGCACGATGTTCTCGCCCGTTTCGGCGGCGACGAGTTCGCGATCTTGATGCGGAATTGTCCGCTCGCTGTCGCCGCCCGCGTCATTGAACGTATGCGCACCGCGTTAAGTACTTTTCGTTGGACGTGGCAAGAGCGGGAGTACACGATCGGCGTGAGCATCGGTCTTGCTGAGATCACTGCCTCGACGACAAGTGCCGAAGCCGTGTTGCAGGCCGCCGACGCTGCCTGTTATGCCGATAAAGCACAGCGTCGTACCCCAATCCCTCCTCTGCCGCTGAGACGCTCTCATGTACTTTAAAACCAGGCCATCTCGGGGTGAATTGAGTCAAAAGTCTCTCAGGTATCGTCGTTGCTTCGGGTACGATGTGATGTAAGGAGCGTGGATGCTCGTCTTACCTCTTACTCGGTTTTTACACCGACTCTGCGCCTCCCAAACCTTAAAAAGCTCTGCATTTCTGCGGCATTCGACTCCTTGATCCGACGAAACATCAAAACCAAATCCGTCACCTCTCATTATTTCGAGATACCCTAAAATAAAAGCGAATATGGCAAAGGTGGAATTATGAGTGTCGATCCTGCTTCGTTCGAAGATGATATGCAACAAGCGATTCTGCATTTGCAGCATCGAGGCGTTTCAACGACACAGGTTTCATCCGATTATAACCTGCTTCAGGCCGACGATGCCCAATACGGCCCATTAAGCTCGGCATGGGCCATCGATGCGGCATCCTCGCTTTCGGATCTCGCAACGACCGAGATTGCTTCGGCTCATGGACTGCCGGGGCTCAATCAGCGTTTGCTCCATGATGTCGGTGAGCCTGGTGCCTCCGACTATGCTGCCGCTGCAGCCAATGGAGATCCGTATCATTTGCCGACGACGGTCTCCGGTGTCGATACGTTTTTACAGTCGATCGATCAGATGCATCAGTCAGGCCTTGCGGGTTTAATCCACGATAATTTCGCCGCACCGACTATCTGCGGTGCGTCAGGCGGTGCGTCACCTGGTGCAGGCCTAGGGCCTATGGTGCCTTTCGCTACTGAGACGATTGTGGCGGAGACTCCCCCCAAGCAGTCGCCGACGCTCCAGAATCCGCCGCTTGTCGGCGGGGCGGGCAATGACCCTTCGACCATCGGTGCGCCTCCCGGTCTGCCGACAACATGGGGCGCTGCGCCCACAAACAGCATGAGTTCGACAGAGATTCAGCAGCTTCTGGGAATCATCGGTATGGATCAACTCGTGATCCAGCAGCTCGTGCAGCAACAGTCATATGGACAAGGTTCGGGGACGCCGTTCTCTGCGGCGACTGGTACGATGAATCCGTCGGTCTATCAGATGGAGGCCGAACTTTCATCTATGCAGGCAAAGCAATCCCAGATTCAGCAGCAATTTGCTCAACAACAGAGTACTCAACAGCAGTTGATCGACCAGGGTGGCTCCTCCGGGGCCTAGGGAGCGCGTCCCGTCAGTAGGTTCGTAGGTAGCGCTGTCGCTCCCAGGGATGTACGGCACGCCGATACTCTTCGTATTCGGCGTGTTTTGCTTCACGAAACGCGTGGAAGATATGATCTCCTAGGGCATGATGAACGATTGGGTCCGCCGCAAGGGCTTCAAGCGCGGCACGTAATGAACGCGGCAACTTGCGAATTCCGCGTTCATCACTGAGCGCCTCAGCGATCGCATAGGTGCTCCCGGTCCACGGTGCTCCGGGCAGCATTTTTTTGCGTAATCCATCGACAATGCTGGCGATGAGAACCGCGAGTGCAAGATAGGGATTGCACGATGGATCGGGGCTACGCATCTCGAGGCGTCTTCCGCCTCGATCATGCGGAATGCGGATCAATGCATTGGCGCTTTGATACGACCAGACTGTCGCGATCGGTGCATCCCAGGCGGCGACGAGGCGTTTGTACGAGTTGATCGTTGGATTGCATATTGCGGTGCAGGCACAAGCATGTGCAAGAATGCCGCCTACGGCGAAGAGTCGTTCATCCGGCTCGGCATGCAGATCATGGAGCGCGGCCTGCAGTTCTTGGGCGTCGAGATCGAGTTCTTCTTCGCGCGCATATGCTGCCTCGCTCTCGAGCGGTGGTTCGAGAGCGCCGCCTCCTGCGACTCTCGCCGACGGCGTGGGAGCCTCTCGTTCGAGTTCATCGCGTTGCCATGAGAAGAAGAGATGTAGGCCATTCCCCGCCGATGTCGTGAGCGGTTTCGGCATAAACGTCGCATGCATGCCGTGCTGCGCCGCGATACTCTTGGCAATCATGCGTAAGGTAAGCAGATTATCGCCTGCTGCTAGGGCCCCGGTTGGAGCAAGTTCGATCTCATGCTGACCGGCGCCGTGTTCATGATGTGAAGAGGCAACGGCGATGCCCATACTTTCGAGCGCTGCGACGATCGCTGTGCGTACGCGTTCGCCTCGATCGTCACTTGCCAGATCGAAATACGATCCCGAATCATCGCTGCGAGGCAATTCTTCCTGTTCGATGGCGTCGAAGAGATAAAACTCGACTTCTAAGCCAACGCTTAAGCCAGGGAGCATGGCGCTCGCATGATCGAGCACACGCCGGAGAGTGCTTCGTGGACAGCCTTCGAAGGGCTCCCCATCCGGGCCGGTGAGATCGCAGAGCAGACGGGCCTCGGTAGGCCGGTCGGTCGATGTCGGTAGAATCGCGAACGTGCTTTGATCGGGCCGTAGAACCATATCGATCTCTTGATCACGGGCAAAACCATCGATCGATCCGCCGTCGAAGGTGACGCCGCCGCCAAGCGCATCATCGAGTCGTGATATCGGCACGACGACGTTCTTACTATGTCCGAGAATATCGGCAAAGATGAGCCGCAGATACGTGACGCCTGAACGTTCGGCTTGTCGTCGTAGATCAGACATGGAGGGCCTCTACCGCCATCGCGGCACGCAGCGTCAGTTGATCGTGTGGAGAGTCGAGGTTATAGCCACTGATTTCGGCGATCTGTCGTAAACGATAGAAGACGGTATGACGATGGACGTTTAATTCAGCGGCTGCTGTCTTGACGTTCTGGCCGACGGCAAAATAGAGTCGTAACGTGCGAATTAACTCCGTTTGGTGCTTACTATCGTACGCGCGTAGATGAACGAGGACTCTATTACTCAATATGCGCCACTCATCGCGGCTTGTCTCACTGCGCATGAGTAGGGGATAGATGCCGAGCTCTTCGTATGCCACGATACGTCCCGTGCCGAAGAGGCGACGTGTAATAAAGAGTGCCTCGCGAGCCTCTTCGACCGTACGTGCGGCATCGATCGTATCGGCGAAACGACCGATGCCGCCGACAATTTTGACGCCCGGCAGCGATTTTGCCGCGATGCGCGGAATCAGTGTCGCCGCAGTGCGCGCGTTGGTTGCATCGACGTCAAGGATCGCCGGATAGAGAAAGACAAAGCCGCTGCCGCGTTCGAGAACGACGACTTCAGGGGAGCCAGACCGTAAGGTCTCAAGGCAGATTCGTCGCAGGTCGGCGTGTTTCGCCGTCGCCGAATTTTCGTCGAGTCCTTCGGCTTCGACCGCGATCCCAACGTAACCGGGAGCGAGTTGGATGCCGCGCGACGTCGCATCATCGCGCGCTTCAATAGGATCTTCATAGGCACGAGCAAGGAGGCGATCCCAAAACGATTTCCGGCGACTTTTGCTCCCTTGCTTCAAAGAGAGCTCGATCGCAATCGCCGAGGCAACGAGGCGACCGTAGAGAACCGCCTCAGGTGTCGGCAGAGCTTCGCCCAACATACTCAGTCGACCCAAGAGAGAGTCGCCTGCATGAATCGGTAAGACGAGGCCATGCGCGCCGCCCGGTAAAGCGATAGTTACGGGGCCATGGGGCTCTCCACGACCGGTAGAGACGAGATCGCGTACGGAGGGCGGGACGGTCCTCCCTTGAGCGCCTGACAGAACCAGATGTCGCCATTCTGCATCCTCGACCAAAATCGCTCGCTCGCTCTTGCTTGCCAGTAAGGCAGCGAGGGCTTTGACGCCGCCGCCCGAGCAAGCAATACGAGTAAGCTCTTCGGAAAAGAGCATCAGCCGGAGGGTCTCGGGGGGCGTCTCGCTCGCTGTCATCGCATTGAGAGCGGTCGATCCGGGAGCTGTATCGAATTCAGCGGACATGTTGACCATACTCACTCTCCATCGCGCAGTGGGCATCATCGTGCTGCTTGCGCTTCTCAGTCTGTCGTGGCGGCGTGTGGGACGCCGCGTCACGCTCTATCTTTTCACACTTCAAATCCTGCTTGGCCTGCTTGCAATCGCCCAAGGTTGGCATCCACCGTTGGCGCATTGGCTATGTGCGGTTCTCGGATGGGTATTGCTCATGGCGGCTAACGGTATTGAGCGTCGACATCCCGACTCGACGTTGCCTGTATGGCTCGCGGTTGTCGCAATACTGCTCACGGGTGCGGCCTACGGTATCGGCGAGCATGCCGCTCGGGTCGGTATGCTGACGGACAATTTTCTGTATGGGGAATGGGTATGCGTCTGATTTTCTCGTAGAATTGCCGATCTCAGGCGATATGGAAGCGAGGTCGTATCAGACTGTGTCGCAGGGCGATGCCTCCGTATATGCGGCATTGATCGCGACCTTCGATGCGTTCTTTGCTCATCAGCGTGATGCGATTGCCTTATACGACGTCGCAGGGCATCTGCTCTCGAAGAATGCTTCGGCGCAGCGCCTTCGGCGAATCGCCCAGTGGGATGAGGCGAGGGCGATGCTCCCTGCACGGACTGCATTCACAGAAGTATGCTCTGGTGTACAAGCTGGCTTTGAGGTAAGTGTGCCCACAACCGAGGGCCCTCTCGCCGCTTGGGTCGATTTGATCCCGGTGATGACGGGTCAGCATGTCGATGCGGTGCTTGAAATTGTGCGAGACCGGCATCCGCTGCAACGTGCGCAGAATGAGGTTGAGAGTCTGCCCGGTCTGCCGTCGCCTGAGATTCTTCGTGACCGTATCGAACGTCTGCTGCTGCAAATGCGACGTGAACATGCCAGCTTTGCCGTCCACCTTCTCGAAGTGACACTGCCTCAGGGGGGGGGCACGTTGCTTATCGACGAGCTCCGTATTGTTGCGTTACACCGTCTCGTGGGATTATTGCGTCAAGTCGATACGGTCGCGCCGTACGGCACTGCGCTGTTGGTGCTTCAGCTCGAACTCTTCGATAGCGATGCGGTTCCTGCACTTGTTAAGCGCATGGCCCATACGTTGGCGCTACCGGTGCGATGGCAGCAGCAAGAGTATCTGCCTCATGTACGGATTGGGAGTGCGATCGCAACCTCTGAGACCCTGAGTGTCGATGAACTGCTGCGTAATGCCGAGCAAGCTTTGGTCGCTTCGACTCGCACAACGCAGTGAAATGTTCGTCGAGTCGCGAATGATCAACGCGATATCAGCGTTCGCCAATAATCAAGAATGAGAGGAATGTGCGTGGAGTCGGTTGCGCTTGCTATAGAACTTGCCCGTGAAGCCGGGGAGGTTTTGCGAGAGCGTCTGCTGATGCCCCGTGAGATCGAAGAGAAACACGCACGTGACCTTGTCACTGATGCCGATCGAGCGAGCGAAGAGCTGATCGTCTCTCGTCTAAGGCGTCTACGCCCCCATAGCAGCATTCTTGGCGAAGAGACCGGATTTACTCAGGGAACAAATGATGAGCGTTGGATCATCGACCCGCTCGATGGAACGACGAATTACGCGCATCGGTATCCATTTTTTTGCGTCTCGATTGCCTGTGAAGTCGCTGGTGAGATCGTAGCCGGGGCTATCGCTGCGCCGATGCTCGGCGAATTGTACGCCGCGGCCCGTGGTCAGGGAGCAACGTGCAACGATAAGCCTATTCGAGTATCGACGATCGATCAAGTCCGTCATGCGATGGTCTGCACCGGTTTTAAACCGGGTGGCCGCCATGATCGTAATATTGGTAACTTCGCCGCAGTATCTCGCGAAGCCCAGGCGGTTCGTCGTGATGGAGCGGCAGCACTCGATCTGGCCGCCGTTGCTATGGGGCGTTTTGACGCGTTCTGGGAGTTCGGTCTTAAACCATGGGATGTCGCTGCCGGTTTACTGTTAGTCCATGAGGCCGGTGGACGCGTTACAACGGTCGACGGCGGGGTACATCGCCTCGACGCCGATTCGATCCTCGCAACGAATGCTTTCTTAGACGATGAGTTAGGCCGTATCCTCGCAACGAATACGTCTGAATTGTGTAAACATCAGGCCTAGAATCTATACCTATCCTTGAGCCCGAGTCAAAATCCGCCGTTACTTCTAAAGAGGGAGCCTTAAAAAGAGGAGTCCTGAGGGGAGTCGCACGGTGGCATTCGGCATCCTGAAGCGCTTCAGTGTTTTGGTCGCTGTCGGTCTTTCAGCGATTTTTCTCCTGATGCTGTCGATATCATACGGCTTACTTCATCTCTGCTATGCTGAGCAAAATGATTTAACACAAAAACGTATTGCTATTTCTCGCATTGAAAGCTATGAAGAAACAATTCGTTATTTGCTTTCATACCGAGACGCTGTGTTGTTGCAAAAAGACATTGCTGCACGGCGTTTGGATGTTGATCGTTCCTTCGCTCATGTTGATAGCTCTCGCCATGACGAAGTAATGCAATGGAACACGATTCGAAAGCATCCCTTTGTTAATAATATTGATCGTCTTTTGACGACACTTATCGGCGGGATTAATGTCCGTTCAAATATCGGTGATAATGACGGCATAGCCTTAGGCAGTGATCGTAGTCGTGCTTTGCGCACTCTGACCACGATGTCTACTTTAGATCTTCCCTTGCTGAACTGGCATATTCATCGTCTCTGTGTGCAATTGTCAGCGATACGTTCTTTCGATCATCTAGACTTTGGTAGGCGTATCAGCGATGCTGTTCTTCTAACTCAAGCAAGAACGCTTGATCTTGGTATTGTTGATCAACTCAAAATCGTTGCACGATCGGATCGTCGATTGCTCCCATTTGTGAAAAAGAGCACCGCAGATTTACATGATCATATCAAGCTATACTTTGATCATCTCGATGTTCTTTTAAGCACAGAAAAAACACGTTTTTCTGATGATTCTACTGCGCATTTGCTTAGCGAAGGATATCAATCAATTGCTGAAATCGATGCACTGATTCATGATACTACGCTGAGCATGGAAGATATCTTGAAATGGCGTTCCATTCGAGACTGGTGGCTTTTTGGCTTTCTCCGTTTCATATGGGGCTTGTCATGGATAGGTGGCACGTATTTTGTTTATCGATTCATTCGCTATGTTCGTATGCGATCTGATGAAGTTCTGCAGCATGAAGCGACAGAGATTGCTCGGCTTGGGGAAATCGAGGCACGTCGCAAAGTTGAAGCTTTACTTGCCGTTAAAACACAAATGTTTCGAACGGTTTTTGAACGTGCTCCACTCGGTATAGCAACATTAGATGCAACCGGAAATATTATTGAATGGAATCCTGAGCTGAAAAGATTTCTTCAGGGAAATCGAATTAATTTTATTGCAATGAGTAAAAAACATGATGAATTCCAAGATTTGCTGCGACATCGTATTTCTATGTTGAATTTTGAGCAACAGTATTCACGGGAGAATGTTGGAAAGCGTTGGGCTAATATCACTATTTCACGTAGCAGTGATGATGGTTCTCACGTCATTATGGCTATTGTCCAAGATATTACCGAGCGAAAAGAAACAGAGTTGCATTTAGAGTATGAGGCAACTCATGATAACTTGACAGATCTTGCTAATAGGCTGCGTTTCCGACTTTCTTTGAGTGAGATTCTCCAAAAAAGTCGCCGTGATGGAACCCATTTCGGCGTACTTTTTATCGATCTTGATTTATTTAAATATGTCAATGATACGTATGGTCATGCGGCAGGTGATCATGTTCTTCGTGAAGTCGCTGAACGCTTACGTAATACTCTGCGGCCTCAGGATGTGATCGCTCGTTTTGGTGGTGATGAGTTTGCTATTGTATTGAACGTTGAACAAAATGTTGAAACTGCTTGTGATTTAGCACGAAAAATTGGAGCTGCAATTGCAGAGCCTATTCTTTGGGAGGGAAATCACTTAACCGTTGATTCAAGTATTGGAATTGTTCTAGGGCCGGACCTTTATAAAGACGCGGAAGATCTAATGCGTCATGCTGATACGGCTATGTATGAAGCAAAAATTGCCGGTCGTGGGCGCTTTGTGCTTTTTGATATGATCATGCGTGAACGATCGGATAGAAGATCACAACTTATCAGTGATCTTCGTATCGCTTTGAAACATGAAGAACAAATTTCCACGGTGTATCAACCTATTATTAGCCTCGAACGTGGTGAAATTATTGGTGTCGAAGCTTTGGCTCGTTGGAAACATCCTCTACATGGCGATATTATGCCTGATGATTTTATTCGTATTGCCGAAGAATCTGGAGCGATACGTTCCTTGGGACGGACCATTATGCGCCAGACATTTACCGAATTGTTAGCTCTTGGAAAAGACCATGCTATTGTTGATGATTTATGGATTAGTATTAATATTTCTCCGATGGAGCTGGCCGCGCCGGATTTCGTAGAATCAGTTGCGGCAGTTTTGCGATCAACGGATGTTGACCCTCGTCGCGTTACGTTTGAGATTACTGAAAGTACGATGATTTCAAGTGGTGCTCAAGCGAATCGTATTCTTGCGCGTCTTCGTGATTTTGGTTTGCGAATAGCTCTAGATGACTTTGGTGCCGGGTACTCTTCTTTGCGTTATCTTCAAGAGTTGCAACTTGACTTTGTCAAGATATCCGGTGGTTTCCTTGCCCCGTCAACTAATGGTCGCTCTTCAAGCGTTGTTTTGCGTGGCATGGTAAACATCGCTCGTGATTTAGAGATGCCAGTATGTGTTGAGGGCGTTGAAACGCAAGAGCATCTCCGAATAGTGCGTGAACTAAATTGTGCCTATGCACAAGGTCGCTTGTGGGGAGAGCCGTTACCTCTAAGCGATGTCGCTAGTCGCCTGACCATGCGTTTGCTGCCGCCACTCCGCTAACGGATCTCTTTATCAAGAATCAAACGAAGAGATAACGATAGATTATGGGCATCTCGAAAGATTGGAAATGCCGGATTTTATTCAGCGTTCTTGTTGGCTCGGTGTCTCCAAACCCTGTATTTTTGAGGTTTTGGACTTCTTAATCCAATGAAATATCCAAACCAAATCCATCATTTCAATATTTCGAGATGCTCTTATCTTACTCAAGAATTTCTATGGTTCCTAAAATGTGCTCTGTCATATCGGGTAGAGTGATACGTATTTGGTCAATGCGAAAGTCGTCTGCGATGCCTTCTTGTTGTGTCTTCAAGTTTACTTGATTCAGTAGAGAAGATGCCGTATCTTGATCTATGACATAATAAAGCTTAACAAGATAGCGCTTATCAATAACGAGATGCATGCATCCATGAGAAATCTGTTGCCGCTCAATGCATTGCTGTTTATTATCTTCTGTAACGTTTCTAGCGAAACGCATGAGGTTCGATCGGATAATATTTCTTATGAAGATATCATCCCCATACGCATCGCACAATAAATATTCTTTTGCTGCTGTTCGTTGTTTGGCGATGCCAAATGGTAAAAGATTTTGCTTCTTTTCGGCTTCGCTTATATCTTGTTTCATGAGAAAAAGTCGATACGTTTTTGAGAGAGTTCCATCTTGAGGATCTGTAATAAATGTACAAAGCGTTAGCTTGTCATCAAAAGAAAGAAGCTTTTCAATCTTGATCGAGTATGGATATGGCTCTTTCATCCATGAGCATCGTTTGAAAAAATCTGGAAAAATATCGTGCTCTAGGAAATTCTTAACAAAATCGTCAGTGATAGAGCAACCAATTGGTAGAACCAAGGTCTTATATTCTGGTGATATGTGAAGTGGCACTGTTCCTGTTTGGGGAGCGATTGTAATAATAAACCAGAAAAAACTGTATCCCGGCAGCGTGAAAGGGTATTCCTCATTCGTAATAATAGGAAAAATATTTTCTGAGAATATATCGATGAGAACGTGACCATGATATCGTGATAGATCGATCGTTGTAAATTGTGCCGCATGTGATAAGTTGGCAATGCAAAAAATCGTTTCGAAAGAATCTGTGCGAATGTAAGCAAAAATGCTTCTATTATTTGGATAAAGTAACTCTATTTTCCCGAATCCAAAAGCCTTGTATTTTTTGCGTATATCAATAAAATGTATAATCCAATTGAGAAGAGAAGCAGAATTTTTTTGTTGATATTCGACATTAAGTAGTTGGAAACCATAGACTGTATCATCAAGGAGGGGAAGATATAGCTCGTGATCGATCGCCTCTGAAAATCCTGCATGTTTCTGCGGTGACCATTGCATTGGTGTGCGCACGCCGTTTCTGTCTGTGAGATTCAGGTTATCACCCATGCCGATCTCATCTCCATAGTAGAGAATCGGTGTGCCTGGCATTGAAAACAAAATACTAATAAGTAACTCTATCTTCTTGCGATCGTTTTCCAGTAATGGAGCCAGTCGTCGTCGGATGCCGACATTGAGTTTGGCTCGTGGATCTTCTGCAAATACATGATACATCCGATTGCGTTCATCTTCAGTAACCATTTCAAGCGTTAACTCATCATGATTGCGTAAAAATATTGCCCATTGACATTTCGGTGGAATGTCGGGTGTTTGACGTAGAATGTCAACAAGATGATATCGATCTTCATTCGCAAGCGAAAGAAATATTCTTGGCATCAAGGGGAAATGAAATGCCATATGACATTCATTGTCGTTACCAAAGTATGGACGTACATCTTCGGGCCATTGGTTCGCTTCGGCTAAGAAAACACGATTGGTGTACTCAGTATCAATAACCTGGCGAAGTTTTTGCAAAATAACGTGTGTCTCAGGAATGTTCTCGTTAGTTGTTCCTTCACGCTCGCAGAGGTAGGGAACTGCATCGAGACGTAAGCCATCGATTCCCATATTAAGCCAAAAACGCATTACGTCTATGACTTCTTGGAGAACCTCCGGATGGTCAAAATTTAGGTCGGGTTGGTGAGAAAAGAAGCGGTGCCAATAGAATTGTTGAGCAACTGGATCCCATGTCCAATTGGATGTCTCTGTGTCAGTAAAAATGATGCGTGTTCCACTGTATGCGTTATCATTGTCGCTCCAAACATAGAAATTTCGCCAAGAAGAGTCTTTCGGTGCCTGACGCGCACGTTGGAACCATGGGTGTTGATCTGAGGTGTGATTGATAACAAGCTCGGTTATAACGTATAAGTTCCTTTTATGAGCTTCTTCGATAAAGACGCGTACATCTTCAAGATTGCCGTATAGTGGATGAACGTCACAATAATTCGATACATCATAGCCATCATCGCGTAGTGGAGATGGATAGAAAGGTAGTAACCATAGTGCAGTGACGCCAAGAGCTTGCAGATAGTTGAGTCGTGATGTGAGACCGCGAAAGTCACCGAAGCCATCACTATTTGAATCTTGAAAGGCTTTGACGTGCAATTGGTAGATAATCGCTTCTTTGTACCATTGTGGCTGACGTTCCATCGGAGCTACGAGTGCGCTTTTTCAAAGGACGGGTATCCCGGTGTCCACATTTTTTTGTGCACTGCTTCATCGATATCATCTACGGCAATATCCGTAAGCCCCTCCTTATGGGCTTGACGGGCAACCGCTAATGCAACTGCTAGGGCAACTTCACGCAATGCAGAGATTGGCGGCAGTAGATTGCCCTCCGGTTGTAACCGTGCGGGTGATAACGATGCCAACGTTTTTGCTGCAGTCATAAACATTTCGTTACTGACTCGACGTGCTTTGACGGCGATGACACCTAGCGCAACACCAGGGAAAATATAAGCGTTATTGGTTTGGTCAATGTGATGTATTTTCCCATGATATTCAATAGGCGCGAAGGGACTACCGGTACCAATGACTGCTCGATAATCAGTCCATTTCAGCAGATCCGCCGGAGTCGCTTCTGCGTGTGAAGTGGGATTCGAAAGAGGAAAAATCGCAGGCTTTTCTACATTTTTTGCCATTTCACGAACGATTTGTTCAGTAAAAGCACCCGCTTGACCTGAAACACCAATAAGAACGGTTGGTTTAGCGTTTCGTATAACGTCAAGAAGCAAGATGTTGCCCGGTTTATCAAGATGCCAATTTTTTACGGTGTTTTTAGGGATGAGAAAAGGACGTTGCTCTGTCGTGACATTTTTCGCATCTTCTAGTAAAAGACCGTCGCTGTCAATCAAGAAAATCTGTGACGATGCCTTCTCGGCATCGACTCCTGATTCTATGATCGCTTGGTGCATTAATCCGGCAATACCGCAGCCTGCGGATCCAGCACCGAAAAAAACGATTTTTTGCTGTGCCATGGTCTCGCCGGCAGCTTGAATCGCTGCAAGAAGGGTGCCGGTTGCAACTGCGGCCGTTCCTTGGATATCATCGTTAAAGGTACAGAGACGATCCCGATAACGCTCGAGGAGAATCGCTGCATGATGCCTTGCAAAGTCTTCAAACTGCAGAAGAATATTTGGCCAGCGTCGATGTACTGCTTCGACAAATTCCTCGAGAAAGTGGTCGTACTCTTCACCCGTAATGCGCTCATGGTGCCAGCCAATATACAATGGATCGTTGAGCCGTTCGTTATTGTTGGTGCCCACATCGAGCAGAATAGGTAGTGTGGTGGCGGGGTGAATCCCGCCGCAGCCTGTGTACAACGCAAGTTTTCCGATCGGGATACCCATGCCGCCGGCTCCTTGGTCGCCTAAACCAAGAATGCGCTCGCCATCGCTGACAACAATGGCTTCGGTCTGATCGAATCGAGGATTCGCTAGAATTTCATCGAGACGATCGACATCGAGCGGAGTAAGAAAGAGGCCTCGAGGTCGTCGGTAAATATGGCTAAATTCTTGGCATCCTTGTCCTACTGTTGGCGTATAGACAAGCGGTAAGCATTCTTGAAGATAGCGAACAAGTAGTCCATAAAAAAGCACCTCGTTGGTGTCTTGTAGTTCTCTGAGAAAAGCGTACTTTTCAAGATCGGTTTCGAATGCGTGCAGAATTTCGATGCGACGTGAAATCTGCTCTTCGAATGTTGCAACATTCGCCGGCAAAAGGCCATGCAGTTGAAACAGCGTGCGCTCTTCTTGGGTAAATGCAGTCCCCTTATTGAGCAGGGGATCATTCAGTAGTCCATAGCCGGAAAGTCTGTTCTTCATCAAAAACCTCAAAACGGTCTTTGGCTCGATTCATGTCAAAACCTGTGAGCTGTGTCAAATGTGAAATTGGTGAAAAAGCGTTCTTTTGATCAGGTAAGATGTGAGTATCCCGCATCCCAAGGTGGCTTCATGCCTTGGCGGAAAATTTTTGATAAGGCATCTCAAAATATTGGAAGCGCCGGCTTTGATTCGTTGCTACACCATCGGCATGTTCCGCATTCACATGTTATTGGTGTTTTCCGGTTTCGTTCTGTTGCATGCGCCCTGCAGGTTACTTTGGTTCTCTATGACGATTTCTTACTGCAACGTGTTTTCATTTTTTTGACCGCGGCGAGCCTCGTCTTGAACAAAATAATCGTGCCCTTGACGTAGAAAAATGGCTCCATAAGGCGGTTGTTTGTTGACGCGTAATGATCCTACGGTGGCCCCCCAGCTTACAAGTGCATACCGTATGCCATCTGTCGTCGGTTGCACTGCGTGCAGATAGCGATGGTCGGAGGGGAACGCTACGATACTTCCTACTCGTGGTCGGATTGAATAACCCTGGTCAATAAAGGTAAAATCTCCACCCTTGAAATCATCGTTAAGCCACAAGACGACGCTGTAATCACGATCAAGGAAACGTTGCCACTGTGCTCGCTCGGCGACCCATGATTCTGAATCGGAGTGTGCATCGTATTTCCCACCTACCGGATACCGAATCAATGCTGGTCGCTCATACCATTCAAAAACGACCTGGTAACATGCCGCGAGACGCTTGCAAAAAATATCGTTAAATAGCGTCACAATTTCGTCAATAATCGGATCAAGAGCGATATGACCGGCGATACGCTGTTCAGTGCGTTTTTTGGAGTAGCCGCCTTGTTGCAGATCAATAACTCCACCCCAAAGATCCGGCTGAGTATCGGCGAATGTACGTAGTCGTTCGCAATATTCTGGAGAGAGATACTGATGCAAAAGCATCACGCCGGGGGGCACATCAGAATCAAGCCAGGCATATGGACCGGGAATATCGCGTAGTAGGGGATTGCGATCGCGTAAAATATGGTCAGGATACTTCGTCAGCGAGGCATAGTATGTTGGACATTGATCGAGCTCCTGGACAACAACATGGTCAAGATAGTGCTCTAGTCCATCGATAAACTGTGCACGGAGGGCTCGCTCACTGACGTACTGGCGCTGAAAATCAATGCCGGTAAAATCTTCAAATGCTTGCAATGTGCGTTCAATGCCAAGTCCAAAACGATCGAGTTCTTGAGTAATGTGAGGGTCGGTCGTCGGTCTTGCGCCGACGAGATGGTTGAGGCGTGCATCGGCAAGATCATCGTATAATGACCATTCCGGCAAAACGTTCCAGGGCAATACATACGCCTGGGCAGGATCTTGACCATGATGATAATTATGGTATGCAATCACTTCCGTCGGACTATATACAGGGCACCTCGAAAAAAATCCTCATAATTTGAGATTTTTAATTTTTCCTTCTTGAAATGCATTTTTCATCGAAAAGATGCCATAAATTGCATATGATTTCCCTGATTTATTAATATTCATGGACGAA
>Ga0316217_10000113_pt1 | contig 124306 bp, 112 predicted proteins | sample 1anoAmetaG_FD_203633 | JGI IMG/M metagenome (GOLD analysis project Ga0316217, IMG submission 203633) | Freshwater microbial communities from Trout Bog Lake, Wisconsin, USA - 1anoA | ecosystem: Environmental > Aquatic > Freshwater > Lake > Hypolimnion/Profundal zone | place: USA: Wisconsin... | reverse complement strand
TGGTCCAGGCAGCCAAGGCAAGGGCGCGTGGCTACCGGAATCCGAAGAACCTTATAACCATGGCTTACATCATTGCCGGCAAACTCAACTTCAAATCACTACTACCCACTTGAAACGTCGAGGAGCCATAGAATTCGACCCAAGCGTCAACGTCGGCGCCACGGGAGGCTACGATACCGGAATCCTGCGGGTGGAAGGGGAGCTCTCCTACAAGAATGCGGAGGTGGCAAGGATCCGCGATCAGACCGGAACCAGTTTCACCGACGTTGACGGTAGAGTCGGGGTTCTTGCCATGATGGGCAACGTCTTCCTGGACCTGCACAATCCGGGTCCGATCACCCCGTATTTCGGCGGCGGAGTGGGTTTTGCCGCCCTGCACCAAAGCAAAACCTTCAGTGCGCAGGGTAGAGTATACCGCGCCGACGACGATGCCGTTTTCGCCTACCAGGTCGGTGGCGGGCTGGAAATCGCCCTCAACAACAGGTTCTCGCTGGATTTCGGCTACCGCTACTTCCGGACCTCGAAGGCCACCTTTAACAACGACAGTTTCGATGAGGACTCGATGAGGTTTGAAAGTCACAACGTGGCGGGTGCGTTCAGGATGAAATTCTGATCAGGGCCTTGTGACCCGATCACGTGAAGGGGCAGACCTATCCGCAGTCTGCGCCTTCGACTCAACCAAGGGAGGTGTAACGAGGTGTTCAAACTCACTGCCGCACTGATATTTTGCCTGGTTGCCGTGGCTCAAGGTCGTGAGGCGCTTGCCGAGGACTACTCCGAGTGCAGGCTGCGCTGTGAAACGAGCCATACGGATTGCACCAACGAGACCCCCGCGCCCGAACCCGAGGTTCAGGAGGCGAAGCTGGCGTCCTGCGAGAAATCGCTCGTGACCTGCTATGCCGAGTGCGAGAATCTCAAACCGATAGAGTCTCCTACCGGCACAGAAAACAACCCGAACATTATCCGACCCTATTAGCGCCGGTCTTTACCAGGCTCTCGGGTGTTTTGTTATGGGGAGTTGTTGTTTATTGTTCGAGCTGGGCCGAGCGGTTTTGCACATAGAGCCGGAAATGGGCGAACACAAGGTTCGCCCCTACGGATACCTTGAGCCCGTAGGGGCGAATCTTGTATTCGCCCGTCTTGCGTGCCCCAAGGGCAACCAACAACCATTAACGCCATGAAACAGGGGAGATACCGCCCCGCCGTAGCCCCCCTTCCCGGCTGCACCACCCGTGCTTTCAGCCCCCCTGCTTCGGACGTTTGACAAAGGTCCCCTTGGCGTACTCGTCGAAGGCGACCCGCAACTCCTCCTGGGTATTCATGACGATGGGGCCGTACCAGGCGACCGGCTCGTTCAGTGGCTTTCCCGCGATGAACAGGAAGCGGACCGGCCGGTCCCCGGCAGTGACGGCGACTTCACTTCCTTCCCGCTCGTAAAGGACGACCGTCTCCGGCCCGCAGATGCAGCGCCTGGTGACATCCATCCACCCGGAGCCGACCATCTCGTAAGCAAAGGGGTCGCGCCGGTCATCGAAATACCCCTCCCCGTCCAACAGGTAGGCGATGGCCGTATGCCCCGGCTTGACCCGGTGCGTGAAGCTGGTCCCCGCCGGGACGGAAACGTCCAGCAGCTCGGGGTCGATGACGACGTCGCGCACCGGACCACGGACGCCGGCCACCTCTCCGCACACCACCCGTATGACCGTCCCCGACTCCAGCGTCGTCACCGGGATATCGGCGCCCTTCACCTCGCGGTAGCGCGGGGGCATCATCTTTTTCTCCGCCGGCAGGTTCGCCCAGAACTGAAAGCCCCACATCATGCCGGTCGGGCTCTCCTGGGGCATCTCCTGGTGGATGATGCCGCTGCCGGCGGTCATCCACTGGACGTCGCCGGGCCCGATCGCCCCCTTGTTGCCCATGCTGTCGCCGTGCTCCACGAGCCCTTCCAGGACATAGGTGATGGTCTCGATGCCCCGGTGCGGGTGCCAGGGGAAGCCCGCCAGGTATTCGGCCGGATTCGCGGTATGGAAATCGTCCAGCATCAAAAAGGGATCGAACTCCGGCACCTGCGAGTAGCCGAAGGCCCGCTTGAGATGCACCCCCGCCCCCTCGATGGTGGGCCTGCTCTTGTAGATCTTCGCGATGCGGCGTACGGTCATGGCGTTTTCCTTTTCGGGGTTAAGAGGGGTAGCCGGGAGCGCCCTCGCTACTGGCTGAGGAACTGCAGCAGCTCATGGTTCACGTTCTCGGCGTGGGTCCAGATCAGGCCGTGCGGGCCGCCCCCGACCACGACGAGATGGGATCCCTTGATGGCGTCGTGGCTGCGGATGCCGGTGGCTCCGATGGGCAGGATGCGGTCGGCGTCGCCATGGATCACCAGGGTGGGGACGTCGATGCGCGCCAGGTCCTTGCGGAAATCGGTCCCCCAGGCCGCCACGCAGTCGAGGGTTCCCTTGGCCGAGGCGCCAACCGCGACGTTCCAGCTGAGTTGCACCGCCTGGCTGCTGATCCGCTTGCCCCCCAGTAGGTCGACGTTGTAGAAGTCCGCCAGGAACTCGGCAAGAAAGGCCGGCCGGTCCGCGGCGAGCGCCTTGCGTATCCCCTCGAAGACCGCTCCGTCCACGCCGTCCGGGTTGTCGGCGCTCTTCAGCAGGCAGGGCGGAACCGCCGAGATGAAGACCGCCCTGCTCACGCGCTCCGACCCGTAGCGGCCCAGGTAGCGGGCCACCTCGCCGCCTCCCATGGAAAAGCCGACCAGCGCTGCGTGGCGCAGGTCGAGCTTGGTCATGAGCTGGTGCAGGTCAAGGGCGAGGGTGTCGTAGTTATACCCGGTCGCGGGCTTCCCGGACTGGCCGAAGCCCCTGCGGTCGTAGGTGACGACCCGGTAGCCCGAAGCGAGCAGCGCCGCGACCTGCTTCTCCCAGGAAGCGCCGCTCAGGGGCCAGCCGTGGATCAGCACGACCGGCTTGCCCGTGCCGAGGTCCTCGTAATAGAGATCGATGTTTCCCGAATTTTCTTCACCGACATGAATGTATGGCATGAGGCTCTCCTTCTGTGACTGTGTCCGTTCCAGGGAGTGATGCGCTACCTACCATAGTAGCAGATTAAATTGTTCCTTCAATTCGGCCACTGTTTCGATTCGACACAAGGTGCCTTCACTCGCACCTCCGGTCCCGCGCTCCCGGGCCCGGGTACCGGAGACCGTTGACCTTGCCGTCCCGGCGGGCTGGCGCCCCCCTTCGCAACCTGCACTCCCGGCGCTTGGAAAAAAATGTTACCGAGCGCCCGCTGTCCGAGCCGGAAATTGTGGTAACATTATTAATAACTTCAAATCGTACAAGGTCGGGGAAACAGCCAGGATGGGCCTGCGTGAGCAGGAAGATCCGCATGAAGGAGAACAAGCCATGATTTGGGAACCGATGACCGTAGACGAATTGGCGGCCTACCAAACGGCATGCGGGGTGCACGTCGTGAAAATTCGGGACACCTGGTGGATCGAACCCCGTCCCTTCTTTTTCAGGACTCTGTTTCCACTGGCTGAGATTGACCCGCAGTTTAACAAGTATCCCTTGCTGCACGTAGTCGGCGGCGTGCTGCACCTGGTGCCGTCCGGCGTGGAGAGCAACACCAGCATGAAGCTCTTTTTGTATGACGAGTTAAAAGATTATTCTATCAATAAGATGGCGACCAAGCAGAAATGGGTTATCAAGAAGAGCATGGAGAACTTCACGGCCCAGCGGATTACCGATTTAAACCAATTCATTGACACGGCATTCCCGATATACCAATCGTTTTATGACAGGACGAAGTATTCGTACAAGAAAGAGCGCTCGCAAAAAGAAATATTCGCAGCCTGGGCGAAGACCCTCTTCGATTTCCCCAAGATCATGATAACCGGCGCATATCACGAGGGGAATCTGGCAGCCGTCGACATCTCGTATCAGGTGGAAAACCTGATCATCGATGACGTGTTTTTCTCCGACTCGCAGAGCCAGGGTCTCAGGGTTACCGATTTCATGGTGCACACGCTCAGGGACGCGGCCGCCTCAAGCAATGCACGTTACCTGTTCAGGGGTTTTCCCTGCGGCAAGCAGACGCTGGACGAGTCGAAGATACGTCGGGGGTGCAAGATCTACCGGATACCTGCCTACTCCAAGGTAAACCCGGTGGCGATGATCGTTGGCAAGCTTTTTATGAACGAGAGCTACCGAAAGCTGATGACGATAACCGCCGATTCCTACCTGGACGGGCATGAGACGACCGACAGGGCTGGCGGGAATTAAAGGTAGCCAGGGTTTGCCGGCAGGGGTTGCCGGCGGGGCTTGCTGGGATTGCAGCAGGGCTTATGCCAGGACCTTCGGCGGGCTACAGCGCTTCGGTGATCCTGGCCAGCTTAGTTTTCTGGCTGCCGAGCAGTTCGAAGGAGTCACGCCTCGCTAACTTTAGGGGATTGGCAAGTAGATCGCGGATTACGTAGATAAAAAGAGTGTCGCCATACGGCACATAAAAGCCGAGGGGGACTCCCATCTCCCTGGAGAGGGCCAGCATGTCGCTGGCCGGCCTGCCGAAAAAGAGCTCCAACTGCACCGCCGAGCCCGCCTTTTTGCTCCTGACGATGCACTCCCTGGCCAGGGCGCAATCGTGGGTCGCCAGCGCCAGCTCCGGAACCATCCCCGCCAGTTGATCCACCAGGTCCAGGAAACCCCGCCGGGGATCCACCTCAAGGGAGGAACCGGCCTCAAAATCGCCCTTGACCAGCCGGACCCTCATCCCTTTTTCAGCGGCCCAGCGCGCGTCCGCAACGCTTCTTTTCCAGCGCGAGGGAAGTGTCAGGCTGAAGCGCCAGCGAGGAGTGCCGTGGCACGGCAGATTCCGTTTCATGAGGCCATCAAGCAGTTCCAGGGTTGCGTCGGTCTGAGCAAATTTGTGGGAATCGAAATGGACGCCGTGCCCGTTGAGCAGAGCGGTCGCTGCAATAGCCGCAGCATACTCAGGATCAAAGTTCAAGGCAGGAGGTTTTACTGACAGGTAGAAGCGGTCCCGGACCGGGCCACCCAGCAGGGAGTTACTTGCCAGTTGATACTCCTGAACGATCTGTTTCGGGTCATCACCGGACTTGCTCAGCCTGCCGAGAGTCGTCAGCAGATCGTGGCCCAAAAGGGCCCGGCAAAGCTCCGTGCCCTCCGAAATGCTTTGAGGTTTTAGGGGGCAGAGCGCTCCCAGGCGATACACCACTTGCTTCAGCAGTCTCTTGTAGGGGGGATCGTTGGTTACCATGTCAAACCTCGGCCTGCGCTGCGAGTTTCTCCGCCAGGGCGCGCAACTCCGCCCCATCCCGCAATCCGTCCAGAAAGCGCACCGGGATGCCGGAAAGGCCGGTCTGGGCGCCCACCAGCGCGCCGGTGAGGATCGCGCGCGCCTGGTTCTGACCGCCGCCATTCACCGCATGGAGCACGGCGGACTCGAAATCATCTGGAAATCGTGCGGCAAGGTAGTAGGCTGCGGGAAGCTGGTGGTAGATGGCGCAGGGCATGCCGTACACCAGGGAGACCTTCCAGGCGGGCTTTATGCTGATCTCGGGGTCTGCCGCGGCTTGCGCCATGTAGGACGGCGTGAGTAGCGCGTCCGGGGAAGCGAACCGGCCGGCCCGGGGCGGGTCAGGGTCGCCGGGGCGCGGCGGCTGCAGGTTGGCGCCGGTCACGGCATGAAAGGGAAGTGCCCCGCTGTGCACCAGATCCATGAGCCGGCCGGAAAGGCGCGCGTCGAGCGGGTGTCCCTGCACCAGCTGCCCGAGCACCGCGCAGAAGGCGACAGTCATGGAAACCACCGTGTCATCGGCCTGGGTGAGGAGCGTGTTCGAGGCGACCGCTTGCGCCAGCTGGTCGGGATGCCGCGCATAACGCACCGCCAGGGCGAGGGTGCGCTCGATCGCCTCGGTGGTGTCCGCGTGGCCGCCGGTCTGCCCCCAGGGCCTTTTTTGCTGCACGCGGCGCCGCCAGGCCTCGCGGATCGACTGGCTGGTGTAACCGCCCGGCCCGCTCGCCGGCGTGCCATCCAGCAGCGGGAAGAGTTCCTGGTCCATCCGGCGGCAGAAATCCGCCTCGTCGTAGCGGCCGCGCTCGACGAGGGAGCGCAGCGTGAGCCTCAGGAGGTAACCCGCCTGGGAGGATTCCCCTTTCTTGAGCCCTGCGTGGTAGCGTCCGGGCAGCGGATCCGTGTAGTCGCTGATCCAGGGGCCGAAATCCCGCCTCAGTTCGGCCAGGTCGTAATACCAGTGCGGTCCGAGCCCCAAAGCGTCCCCGATGAAGGCTCCCATTATGGCGCCGGCGGCGCGCTCGTTCAGGGTCGTTTCCATATCAAACCGGGTTCGCCCGTTCGAACTTCGCCAGCAGGTCCTCCAGGATACCTTCCCCCGCTTCCGCGGAGCGCGCCACCAGTTCATGGCGCACGTAGTCGAGCGCCTCGGCGCATCTCTTGGCGTCCCAGGCATCCCTGATGACCTGGATGTTTCCCAGGCCCCAGGCTATGTGCGGCTCGGTGATCTCCTCGAGCCCCACTTTCAGGAGGTCGATACAGCGCTTCATATGGGCCTCGGTCGGCTGCCCGCCTTTCAGCAGATGCTCTACCAAGGTTTCAGCATCCCTCATAGCTATCTCGCAGTGAAGCATTGCGCTCCTCCTTCTCTGGCAAAGGTTGGCGTTGGCCACAGGTAAACATTAACACACATTCACCTGGTGGCAACCGGTTCTGAGCCGAAGACCCGGGCTCAACCATTGCCCCAGAGCGGGTCATCCATAAACTGCCGCCGCAGGCGCTCTTCAGGATTCTGCTCATAGAACTCCTCCTCGGCAAAGGAGAAGCTGTACTGGGTGACATAGTCGAGCAGCACCTGGTAGGCGGCATTGACCTTGCGGATCTGCTCCGGATGGTCAGCGCTTCCTGCATCAGGATGGTGCAGCTTTACCAGTTCCCGGTGGCGGCTCTTGAGCTCGTGCAGGGTGACGCGCTCTTCAAGTCCAAATATCTCACGTGCGAGCTTCAATTCCTTGTACGTCATGTCAGTTCCCGTTTAGCAGTTCGCGCCGTTTTCGCAGGCGCTTCGTTGTGGAGCATCATGGCATGCCTTACCCGGCGTCCCGATCCTGCTCCGCCAGGGGCTTCTTGGCAGCTCTCCCGGCATCCTTGGCAGGTTCGCTGCCGCGGAGCCTTTCCGGTATAAACCGGGACGCGTCGCGGTCGGCGAGCCAGAGCAGCCGCCCCTGCGCGGGCTCGATCAGCAGCGCGGGTGTCTGCTTCGGGTCGCTGCCTCCTTCCAGCACGCGGCTCAGTATGGCGGCCTTCGCTCCCCCCGCCACCACGAAGGCCACCAGCGCCGCCTGGTTGATGAGCAGGGCGGTCGTGGTGACCCGGTACAGGTCCTGTTCGGCCACGTAAACCTCGCATACCCAACGATACCACTCATCGAGGACGGCGGAACCGGGGAACAGCGAGGCGGTGTGCCCGTCCTCCCCGAGCCCGAGGAGCACCAGGTCGAAGCGGGGGGGGGCCACGTCGAAAAAGCTGCGCAGCATCCTTTCGTAGCGCAGGGCCGACTCATGCGGGGAGTTTTCATAAGGCACCGCATGGATCTGCTCCTCGCCCAGCGGAACCCGGTCGAGAAAGGCACGGCGCACCATTCCGAAGTTGCTGCGCGGGTCGTTCTGGGGCACCCAGCGCTCATCCCCCCAGAAGAGATGCACCGCCCGCCAAGGGATTGTGCTGCGCAGAGGCTCCTGAGCCAGCAATTCGTAGCTGCGGCGCGGGGTCTCCCCGCCGGAGAGCAGCACCAGGAACCGACCGCGCGCCTCGACCGCGCGGCGCGCCTCCTCCGCGAAGAGGTTGGCAACGGCCTGGCTCAGCGCTTCGCTATCATCGTACACGGCTATCATGTTCAGCACTCCTTTTGCGCACCCGGCGTCTCCCTCACCGACCTTCAGCCTGAGCAAAGCTTTTTCAGCCAGGTGTATCCAGCATCATGCGACACTCTGGGTCCCGCTCTGCGAGGCCTCAGTCATGCATCCCTTTCAGTGCGACCCCTCGACCGGTTTCGGGTTGTACCAGATGCCGTCCTGGGCAATGACCTGGTCCGCCTCGGCCGGCCCCCAGCTCCCCTGGTCGTAGAAATAGAGCGGGGTCTGGTTGCCCAGTATCGGGTCGACGATGCGCCACTGCGCCTCGACGGTTTCCTCCGAGGCGAAGAGCGAGGCATCTCCGCGCATGGCGTCTCCCAGCAGGCGCTCGTAGGGCGCCATGGCGTCCCCCTCGCTTTGGAAGGCCACCAACTCCACGTCCTCGCCCACCTTGCGCTCCCCGGGGACCTTGACCCGGATGCCGAGCCCGATCAACACGTCGGGACTCAGGCGAAAACGGAGGTGGTTCGAGAAGGAGGGCACGATCTCGCCGAAGGTCTCGCGCGGCGGGCGCTTGAAGGAGACGGTCACGGTCGTCGAGGTGACCGGCAGGCACTTGCCGGCCCGAATGTAGAAGGGGACTCCCGCCCAGCGCCAGGTGTCGATGAAAAGCCGCACCGCCAGGAAGGTCTCGACCGACGAGTCGGGCGCCACTCCGGGCTCGCTGCGGTACCCCCGGAACTGGCCCCGCACCACGTGGGAAGGGTCCAGTGGCTTGACGGCCCGCAACAGGCGGGCGCACTCGTCCCGGATCGCCTCGGGGTCGTCGCCGGACGAGGCGTCCATGGAGAGATAGGCGATAATCTCCAGGAGGTGGTTTTGCAGCACGTCGCGTATGGCGCCCGCCTCCTCGTAGAACTTGGCCCGCCCGCCCATGCCGAAATTCTCAGCCATGGTCACCTGGACACTGGCGATGTAATTGCGGTTCCAGAGCGGCTCGAGGATGGAGTTGGCGAACCGGGTGTAGTAGATGTTCTGCACCGGCTCCTTGCCAAGGAAGTGGTCGATGCGAAAGATCGAGCGGTCGTCGAACCCCGTGTGCAGGATGCGGTTCAATTCGAGCGCCGAGGCCAGGTCCCGGCCGAAGGGCTTCTCGACCACCACCCGGCTCTCCTTCAGGCAGCCGGTCCGCGACAGCCCCTCGACGACGGTGCCGAACATGCTGGGCTGAATGGCCAGGTAGTACAAGGGGCGCGAGCTGTCGCCCAGCGCCGCGCAGAGCTTGTCGTAGGTCGAGGATTCCCGGTAGTCGCCGTCGATGTAGACCAGGCGCTCGCAAAGCTTCTGGTAGGCCTCCTGGTGCAGGACGCCGTGGCTTTCCAGGCTTTCCTTGAGACGCTCCTTGAGACGCTCGGGACTCCAACCGGAGCGCGCCACACAGATGAAAGGGACCTCGAAGTGGCCCCGGGCGGCGAGCGCCTGCAGCGCGGGGAAGATCTGCTTGTAGGCGAGGTCGCCGGTGGCGCCGAAAAACACGAAGGCATCAGAGTGATCCGCGTTCACGCGCCACCTCCTTGGCCGGGTGTTCCTTGGCCGGGTGTTTTTTCTCCATGGCCCCCGAACTGTTGGCGCATGGCCGACAGCAGCCGGTCGGCGAAACTGGCGTCGCCGCGCGAAGTGAAGCGGTCGAAGAGCGCCGCGCTCAGCAGGTGGGCCGGGACTCCCTCGTCGATGGCGGCGGTCACCGTCCAGCGCCCCTCGCCCGAGTCCGAGACCCTCCCTTGGAATCCCTCCAGTCCGGGGCTTTCCAGGAGCGCCCCGGCGCAGAGATCGAGGAGCCACGAAGAGACCACGGAGCCCCGGCGCCAGAGTTCGGCGATCTCCGGGAGATCGAAATCGTAGCAGTACAGCTCCGCCTGGCGCAGCGGGGCGGTCTCGGCATCGGCCCCCTGGGCCGCCTTGCCGACGTTGGCGTGGCGCAGGATGTTGAGACCCTCGGCGAGGGAGGCCATCAGGCCGTATTCTATGCCGTTATGGACCATCTTGACGAAATGCCCGGCGCCGCTTGGGCCGCAGTGCAGGTAGCCCTGTTCGGCGCCGGAGATCTGCGCGCCGCGCCCCGGGGTGCGCGGGGCGGCCTGCAGGCCGGGCGCCAGGGAAGCGAAGACCGGGTCGAGCCGCTCGACGGCCTCACGCTCACCCCCTATCATCAGGCAGTAGCCCCGCTCGCGCCCCCAAACCCCTCCGCTGGTGCCGACGTCCAGGTACTGCACCCCCCTCTCCCTGAGCCGGGCGGAGCGCCTGAGGTCGTCCTGAAAATGGGAGTTGCCGCCGTCGACCACGATGTCGTCCGGAGCGAGCTGCGGCCCGAGTACCGCGAGGGTCTGATCCACGACGGCGGCAGGCAGCATGAGCCAGAGCGCGCGCGGCTTGGAAAGGCTCGCCAGGAGCGCCTCGATGGTCGCCGTCCCGGTCGCACCCTCGCGCGCCAGCGCCTTTACCGCCTCCTGGTTCAGGTCATAGACCACGCAGTCGTGCCCCGCCGCAATCAGCCGCCGCACCATGTCGCTTCCCATGCGCCCCAATCCGATCATGCCGATCTGCATGCCATACCCTCCCTGTTCCGGTAGCGATTCTTTTTATCCCTGCGCGGCGAGCCGCTTGCGCTCCAGCGCCTGCATCAGGCTGTCGAAGGGACGGGTGAACTTCTCCACACCCTCGTCCTCCAGCTGCTGGGTCACGACGGCCAGGTCTATGCCGAGTTCGGCAAGCCGGTCCAACAGGTGCCGGGCTTCCGGCCCCCCTCCGTCCAGCCGGAGTGCCGGGTGGCCGTGGTCCCGGTAGGCGGAGATGGTCTCCAGCGGCGCGGTGTTCACCGTCTCGGGGCCGATCAGCGCCTCGAGGTACTTGACGTCGCTGAAGGCCGGGTTCTTGGTGCCGGTGCTGGCCCAGAGCAGCCGCTGCGGGCGGGCGCCGCGGGCGGCAAGGGTCGTGTAACGGTCGCCCGCCAGCATCTCGCGGTACATTTCGCGGGCGACCTTGGCGCAGGCGATGGCGGTTTCCCCCAGCAGCTCCCCGGCGTCACGCCCCCTCTTCCCACCCTCCCCGGACAGCTTCTCCAGCAGCGGATCGACCAGCACGTCGATACGGCTCAGAAAGAAGCTCGCCACGGAGGCCACCCGCTCCAGCGGAAGCCCCCGCGCGGCGCGCTCGGAAAGGCCGTCCAGGTAGGCCTCGGCGACGGCCCGGTAGCGCGGCAGGCCGAAGAGCAGCGTCACGTTGACGTTGATCCCCTCGGCTATCAGCTGGCGGATGGCGGGTAGCCCCTCCCAGGTGCCGGGCACCTTGATGAACAGGTTGGGACGGTCCACACGCTCCCAGAGCCTGCGCGCCTCGATGAGGGTGCCGGCCGTGTCGTGCGCCAGGTGCGGGGAGACCTCCAGGCTCACGAAGCCGTCACCACCCTCGCGCCGGTCGTACACCGGGCGCAGCAGGTCGGCCGTCATGCGGATGTCTTCCACCACGAGCTCCTCGTAGATCTCCGGGGCGGTCAACCCCTGGCGCGCGAGGGTTCGGACGGCGGCGTCATAGTCCGAGCTCTGGGCGATAGCCTTCTCGAAGATGGTCGGGTTCGAAGTCACCCCGCTCACGCCGTCCTCCTGGACCAGCGAGACCAGTTCGCCCGAGACCAGCATGCCGCGGCTCAGGAAATCGAGCCAGATGCTCTGCCCCAATGCTTCAAGCTGTAACAGCGGATTTCCTTTCATGATCTTCTCCTTTCAAGCTAGGTCTACGTTCTACGTGCTAAGTTCTACGTGCTACGTGCTACGTTCTAGGTTCAAGGTGCTACGTTCTAAGTGCTATGTGCTATGTTCTACATCTTGTGCTTTTGACTCAGACCTTTCAGCCTGGAACCTTGAACGTAGAACGTAGAACCGGTTCATCGTCACCGTTGCTCAAGCTCGGCCACCTTGGCGAGCCGGCGCCGGTGGCGCTCGGCGCCGCTGAAGCGCGCCCCCAGGAAGATACCCACCAGGGTGCGCGCCCGGTCGTAGTCGACGACGCGACTCCCCAGGCAGATCACGTTCAGGTCGTCATCCTCCACCCCCTGGTGCGCGGAGAAATCGTCGTGGATCAGGGCTGCCCTGATGCCGGGGACCTTGTTCGCCGCGATGGAGGCTCCCACCCCGCTGGTGCAGATCGCGATCCCCCGCTCCAGTTCTCCAGCTGCGACGGCGCGGGCCAGCGGGATCACGAAATCCGGGTAGTCGTCGGCGGGGTCGTAGCGGGCAGGCCCGAAATCGCTCACCTGGTTCCCTGCGTCTCCTAGGGCGAGCTGCAGCTGCTCCTTCAGGGCAAAGCCGCCATGATCGGCGGCGATTCCGATGCGCATGGCTACTCCCTCCCGGTGCGCCCCACCAGCTCCAGGGCAAGGCTGCAGACCCGCTGCGCGGTGAAGCCGTACTCCTTAAGCACCACCTCGCCCGGCGCGGAGGCGCCGAAGTCCTCCACGGCGAGCACCACGCCTGCCGATCCGACGTAGCGGTGCCACCCCTGGGGCGAGCCCGCCTCGATGGAGAGCCGAGCCGTCACCCCGGGGGGGAGTACGGCTTCACGGTAGTCCCGGGGCTGCTCGTCGAAGAGCTCCCAGCTCGGCAGGGAGACCACCCGTGCCTGCACACCGTCCCGGGCCAGCTGGAGCCGCGCCTCGACGGCCAGGGAGAGCTCCGAACCGGTGGCGATCAGGATGAGCTGGGGCGGCCCGTCGGGTGCCTCGGCCAGGATGTAGCCGCCGCGCGCGGTCCCCTCTGCGGAGGCGTAGAGGCTCCGGTCCAGGGTCGGCACCGCCTGGCGCGACAGCACGAGCGCCACCGGCCGCCCCTTGCTGGCCAGGGCCACCCGGAGGGCCACGCCCGCCTCATTGGCGTCGCCCGGACGCAGCACGATCAGGCGCGGGATGGCGCGCAGGCTGGCCAGCTGCTCCACCGGCTGGTGGGTCGGGCCGTCCTCCCCGAGGCCGATGGAGTCGTGGGTGAAGATGTGGATCACCTGCAGCTCGGAGAGCGCCGCCAGGCGCAGGGTGGGACGCAGGTAGTCCGAGAAGGTGAGGAAGGTGGCGCCGAACGGGATGGTTCCCCCGTGGGCCGCCAGGCCGTTCAGGATCGCCCCCATGGCGTGCTCGCGCACCCCGAAGTGGACGTTGGCCCCTTCCGGTCCCCAAGCGCCGCCCACCGCCCCCTGCCGGTCGGCAGGCTCGTACCCCGCGCCCTGGAAGTCCCCCCTCCCCTTGAGGGCGGTGTAGGTCGAGGGGTCCAGGTCGGCCGAGCCGCCCATAAGCTGCGGCAGCCGCTCCGCCAGCGCGCTGAGCGCCTTGCCGTTGGCGACGCGGGTCGCGATCCCCTTGGGGTCGGCGGGGAATTCCGGGATCGCTCCCTCCCAGCCCGGGGCAGGCTCTCCCCTCATTACCTGGCTCAATTCCTGGGCCAGTTCAGGGTACTGCCGCGCATAGCCGCTCAAAAGGGCGTCCCAGGCGCGCTCGGCCGCGTTCCCCCGGGGAAGCGCCTCGCGGAACGCCCCGAGGGCCTGCTCCGGGATCAGGAAGCTTGGTTCGGCAGGCCAGCCCAGCCGCTCCTTGGCGAGGCGCACCTCTTCGGGTCCCAGCGGCGAGCCGTGCGCCTCGAAGCTGTCCTGCTTCCCCGGAGAGCCGAAGCCTATGTGGCTGCGCACCAGGATCAGGGAGGGGCGCTCCCCCTCGTCCCTGGCGCTTTGCAGGGCGCCCCGGATCGCCTCCAGGTCGTTGCCGTCGGCGACCGTCTGCACCTGCCAGCCGTAGGCCTCGAAGCGGGCGGCTCGGTCCTCCGTGAAGCAGAGCCCGGTGGAGGCGGAGAGGGTGATGCGGTTGTCGTCGTAGAGGCAGATCAGTTTGCCAAGCCTCAAGTGGCCGGCGAGCGAGGCCGCCTCGGAGGCCACCCCCTCCATCAGGTCGCCGTCCGAGGCGATGACGTAGGTGTGGTGGTCGATGATCATGAAGCCGGGGCGGTTGTAGCGGGCGGCCAGGCGCGCCTCGGCGCAGGCCATGCCGACGGCGTTGCCGACCCCCTGCCCCAGCGGGCCGGTGCTGACCTCCACCCCGGGGGTGCGGCCGCGCTCGGGATGGCCGGGGGTGCGGCTTTGCCACTGCCGGAAGCGCCGGAGCTCGTCCAGCGGGAGGTCATAGCCGGTCAGGTGCAGCAGGGCGTAGAGCAGCATGGAGGCGTGCCCGGCCGAGAGCACGAAGCGGTCCCGGTCGAACCAGGCCGGGTTGGCGGGGTTGTGCTTCAGGAAGCGGGTCCAGAGCTGGTACGCCATGGGGGCCGCGCCCATCGGCATGCCGGGGTGGCCGCTATTGGCCTTTTGCACCGCGTCGACCGCGAGAAAACGTATGGTGTTGATGCAGAGCTTATCGAGATCGGGATGGGAAAGTGATGCACTTGTCATGGAGCGGCTCCTGTTGATTGCTGGCTGTCACACTGAACTCCGGCCCGGCGCGGGGGGAATCCGGAAAAACCTGGGAAATGCCGCCGGGCGACCGCTACTCCGAGGCGTCGATGTAGCGTAGTGCCTCTTTCTGATAACGCTCCCCGGCAACCTCGAAGCTGGCGAGCGCGGCGTCCAGCTGAGACCAGACCTGCTCGGCGAGTTTCAGCACCGCCGCCTGGGCATTCTCCTCCAGGTAGCGCAGGTGCCGGGTCCCGGGGATGGGGACGATGTCGTGCCCCTGGCGCAGCACCCAGGCCAGCGCCAGCTGGGCCGGCGTCACGTCGTGGGCGGCCGCGATCCTGCCCAGGACCGAGACGAACTGGAGGTTGTGGCTCAGGTTCTCGGCCTGGAAGCGGGGGTTGCTGCGGCGCCAGTCGCTCGTGGCGAGGTCCTCCGCGCTCCTGATCTTTCCCGAGAGCGCCCCGCGCCCCACCGGGCTGTAGGCGACGAACCCGATGCCCAGCTCGCGCAACGCCGGCAGGAGCTTTCCCTCGACGCCCCGCTCCCAGAGCGAATACTCGGACTGCACGGCGCTCAGCGGATGCACGGCGTGGGCGCGGCGCACCGTGCCGGGGCCGACCTCGGAGAGCCCGATGTAGCGCACCTTCCCCTGCTTGACCAGTTCGGCCAGCGCGGCTACGGTTTCCTCGATGGGGGTGGCGGGGTCCAGCCGATGCTGATAGAGCAGGTCGATGTGATCGGTACCGAGCCTCCTCAGCGACCCCTCCACGGCCTTGCGGACCTGGGCGGGACTCGAGTCCAGGGCGAGCTGTTCACCATGGGGGCCGAACCGCCAGGCGAATTTGGTGGCGATGGTTACGCGCCCGCGCGGCACCTCCTTGAGTACCCGGCCGAGCAGTTCCTCATTGGCGAAGGGGCCGTACATCTCGGCGGTGTCCCAGAAGTTGACACCCAGTTCGAGAGCGCGGCGCAACACCCGGATCGAAGCCTCGTCGTTCGAGGGCCCGTAGGCGTAGGACATCCCCATGCAGCCAAGCCCCATGGCAGAGACTTCGAGGCCCTGCCGGCCCAGTTTCCTTTTATACATCGAAGCCTCCTAGAGCAGTGCAGTTGCAAGGTGCCCGCGCCTGACAGCGGTTTCACAAGGTGCGGCAGCGCCAGTCAGCGCCGCCTTTCCAGCACCAGCTTTCCCAGCGGAATTGTGCTGATCACCCCGGTCAGAAAGAGCGCCCAGCCCGCGGCTTTGCGCTGTTTCTCGCTCAGGCAGTCGGCGAACAAGAGGGCCATGCCGCCGCCCAGCGCCGCCCTGGTGCCCGCAATGAGGGCCAATTCCGGTAATGTCAGCCTGGTCTGATTCATCTGGTGCCTCCTTATATTTGGATGTCACTTTTTGCACTGCAGCGGGCCCCGACCGGTTCCCAATGCCCCGAATCTCCCTCGCCCCCAGGGCCCTTTCGGCCTGCCGATCTCTGGCGGGGGGCGCGCCTATTAGTATATCAAAATATCTATGAAGCGGTAGGTTCGGGTGCCCAATGATTGGGCCCGACCGGGACCGAGCTAAAAAAATAGCCCACACAGGCATGGGCTATCTGCATCATCTCAGGGGGCCGGGCCGGCCAGCGCACCCGCCCGGCTCCCTGCATCGGGCCGATGCTGCTACTTCTTGATCACGCAGTCGATGACCGCATCGATCCTGCGGTTTTGCTGTCTCCCCTCGGGGGTGTTGTTGTAGCTGATCCGCCGAGTGGAGCCGTACCCCTTGGCGGAGAGCCGCGAGCGGTTTATGCCGAAGTTGTTCACCAGGTAGCTCACCACGTTCTCCGCGCGCTGCTGGGAGAGCTTCAGGTTGTTTTCGGGAGTGCCGGTGTTGTCGGTATGCCCCTCGATGACGGCCGTGGTGGTCGGGTACTGCTTCAGGTAATCGGCGACCTTGGCTATCTCGTCGCGGTACTGCGGTTTCACGTCGGCCTTGCCGGAGTCGAAATCGAGCACCAGGTACATGCAGAGCCGATCCGGAGGCTGAATCTGCTGCACGTCGAAGGCGCAGTCGATGATCGCCTCGATGCGGCGGTTCTTCTGCCTCCCCTGTTCGGTGGAGTTGTCGGCGACCGGATGGGTGAAGCCGTACCCCTTGGCGGCCAGGCGCGAGCGGTCGATGCCGTAATTATCCGCCAGGTAGTTCACCACGCTCTCGGCGCGCTGCTGGGAAAGTTCCATGTTGTGGTTGTAGGTCCCGACGTTGTCCGTGTGCCCCTCGATGACGGCGGTCGTGGTCGGATATTTTTTCATGAAGTTGCCGACCCGGGCCACATCGTCGCGGTATTGCGGGCGGATCGTCGCCTGGTCGATGTCGAATTCGATCGGGAGCGTGACGCAGTACTTGTAGTGCCCCGGGGTCGGCTGCGCCGCAGGCACCTCCAGGGGAGCCTCCTTGGGCGCCTGGGCCGGCTCGGGAGCCGCTTCCTGACGGGCCGCCGCCGGGACAGGTGCCTGGCCGCCGAACAGGAAACTGACGCCGGCTGAGTACTCCCAGTTACTGTAGGCCTCGTGGCGGAAGTTGTCGTTGCTGAAGTCCCAGATATGGCGGCCATCGAGTCTTAGGGCCACCGAATCGGTCAGGAAAAACTTGACGCCGCCGCCGAAGTTGACGGTAGGCTCGGAGAGGTCGCCGCCGCGGCTTTTGGGATACTCAAGGTGCACGCCGCCTACCCCGCCCGCGAGATAGGGAACGACGGTCGTGCGGGGCATGAAGTTGTAAAGCAGGTCCAGCCGGTAGGACCAGACGGAGTTGTCCGACGTGCCGGGAAATGACTCGGCGCGCACGTAATCTCCCACCAGTTCCGTCTCCCAGCTGTCGGTCAGGTCGTAGCCGAGCCGCACGCCGTAGACCAGGCGGTTTCTGCGCAGCGGCTGGTCCTCGTCAAACTGGTAGCCGCCAATGAATGGGGAGATGGAAACCGCCCCGGCCCTTTCCCCGGCCTGCGCCAGGCTGGACAACCCCAGTAAAGCCAATACGATCATGCTGCCAATGATTTTCTTCACGTGTGTAACCTCCTTGATGTGAAGGGTTCATCGAGAAACCCTTCGGAATAGTGGCGACAACCTGCATCTCCTTTAGGCCAAACCCGCATCAAACTGCTCTTAATTTGCGGGAGGCGGCTGGTACCCTGCCGGGCAAGCTACGGCGCTGGGCATGCAAAGCATGTGCGCCGGCCTCCCACCGGAATTTCGGGGGGGGGGGGCGCAGGCGACTCCTCCAAAAATAACTTAACGATCATTAATGTCAAGTCGGCCAGGTGGAAGTCGTTCAGGCGGGAGCTCCGCCACCCTGCGCCTGCCAAGGGGGGAGGGATTAAACTTCATGAAGCAAAAAAAAGTAGGCATCTGGCGAAAAAGCGTCTATTATTTGGGTACTTCCAGAAAGACCTACAACGACGTCAAAAAGAGAGAACAACCAGATGAAGATATTACCGGGACTTCCGCAGCCGGTGCAGGCAGCGGAGACAGTCGAAAAAAAGACCGAGCAGGATTCCTCCACCAAACGGAAAGCGGCTGCCAAGCCGTCGCGCGGGGCGGACCAGGTCGATTTTTCCGCCTCGCTCACCGCAGGCCTGAAGGCCCAGCAGAATCAGCAGGCCCAACGCGTTGAGACCATCAAGTCGCTCATCAAGGCGGGCACCTACCAGGTCAGCTCGCACGACGTCGCAGAAAAGCTGCTGTCGGGATCCTCAGACTTCTAAACCTTCCTTCAGGCGCGCCAGCCGCGGCACCCCATCGAGCGACGGGGGGCGGCACGCGACATCGAGCGCCCCCGGGCGCTCAAAAATCCACCATACCCACGATCTTGCGCAATATGACCAGCACGTCGCCGGCATCGATGACGCCGTCCGGATGGGGAACGCCGTTCACCAGCGGCGCCAGGTCCCCGTGGGCCAGCGCCCGCGCGTCGGCCCGGTCCATCCCGAGCGAGATCCTGAGGGCCGCCATGGCATCCTTGATGTCGACGCAGCCGTCGCCATCCAGATCCCCCGGGATGCGCGAGACCCGGATGACGTTTCTCTGGGCGGCGCTCGTGTTGCCATCGGCGTCCGTGACCGTCGCCGTGACGGGAAACACCCCGGCATGGTCCAGTGGAAGCACCTGCTGGAAGGCTCCGGCCTGGACGGGCGGCGCGTAGCTCACCCCCGCGACGTCCAACGCCACGCTGATCCCGCCTCCTCCCACCGTGCCGCGCAAGGTGATGCTGTCGTCCTCGGTCCGCAGGTCCTGCACCGGCTCCAACAGCGCGATGGAGGGTTTGCCCGGCGCCAGCACGACGCTTCGCTTGAGCTGCGAGACCCGCCCCGAGAGCGCCGCGGAGAGTACGATGGTGTTCAGTCCCGGTTGCAGGGAGCCGCCGCCACGGAAGGAGCCGCCGCTGACCGGGAGGGTCTGCGCCGCCCCGCCGTTCACGCTGGCGGTGACGCTCCCGCCGGAAGACACCGTGCCGCGCAGCGCGAAGAGGGGGAGGTCCGTGACGCTGTTGTCGGCCGGCGCGCTCAGGGAGAGCTCCGGGGCCGCCGCGTCGAAGGTGATGTCGAAGGCCTGGGCGGTTCGGTTTCCCTCGTCATCCTGCGCCATGACAGTGATGCTGTTCTTCCCGGCGGCGAGCAGGACGGCGCAACTGAAAAGCGCGGCCCTGTCGGTCAGATCGGCGCCATTGACGGTGAGGCTCGCGATCCCCAAGGCGTCGCTGGCGACACCCAGGATGTTCAGCACCGGGTTGGCGGTCACAGCGCCTGAGGAGAGGGTAGAAACTGTCAATGCCGGTGGCGTCGTCGCCTCGGCGACGACCAGGGGTTGAGAAACCGGCAGGGCCGCGTTGAAGTTGCTGTTACCGGCTTGCCAGGCGGTAATGACGGTGGTTCCGGCCCCCTTGAGCGTCACCGTGCTGCCGTTTACCTCGGCGACGCTCGGATCCGAACTCAGGTAGCTCGGCGTCAGGCCGCTGGAAGCGGCAGCGTTCAGGGAGAAGGGAGGGTCACCCAGCGTCCGCGCACCCAAGGGAGCAAAGGTGAGCGACTGCCCACTGGGGTGCACCACGAGGGTCTGTGAAATTGCCGCCCCCGCTTGCAGGTTGAGGTCCCCACCCTGGGATGCCGTGATAACGGCGCTTCCGGCCCCGGTTATGGTGAGGACGTTGCCGCTCACCGTCGCCACTCCCGGGTCCGAGCTGGTGAAGCTCAAGGCGAGACCGCTGCAGGCGGTCGCCTGGATGGCGAAGGGGGGATCACCGTAAGTCTTTTCTCCCGGCGACGGGAATATGATTACCTGGCAGGACTGGACCACGGTCAGGGAGCCGTTTACCGGTTGGAAACTGTAGTTGCGCGCAGCGAGGCTGCCGGCCCCGACAGCGATCGGGTAGGTCCCGACGGGACTCGCGGCATCGGCGGCCGTCGTCAGCACGGGCGCCCCCGAAATCCCGGCGCTTTCAAAGTTCTCGCCCTTGACGAATCCAGCGTAGCTCGCCGTAAGCGGCGGGTTGCCCGTCTCCCAGGCCCGGGTCTTGTCGTCGGCGGTGACCCTGAGGGTCGCCCTGGCCACGGTCAGCGTCGTCGTCGCGCCGGAGGGATTGTGGTTGGCGTCCCCTGCCTGGAGGGCGGTGATGACCGCGCTCCCCGCCCCGGTGATCCGGACCTGCCCCCCCTCGACGGCGGCGACCGCCGGGTCGGAACTGGTGTAGCTGACGGGAAGGCCGCTGGAGCTCCCCCCTCCCGGCGAGAAGTCGGCGTCTCCGTAGGTCTTGGCTGGAAGAGCGGGAAACAGCACGCTTTGGCCGGCCTTGCTCACGGTGAGGGTGGCATGCTGGAAAGTGCACAGGTAATTGGCAAGCAGAGCGCTGCCGCTGTCGGTGACCACCGGAGTGATGTCATAGTTCCCGACGTCCTCTCCCGCGACGCGTGTCGCGCCTAAGACTATTTTCCCTGGCGCCAGATCGCCCGCCAGGAATCCTGTGCCCGTGACGGCGGGTGCCGGGTCGGGACTGCCATAAACCTTGGCCTGTGGTTGCGCGATGAGGCTAGCCGGCCTCTGCGCGATGGCAAGGTTCGCCCCGGCGAAGGCCAGGCTGTAGTTGGCGCCGGCCGACAGTGTCCCCTGGGTGATGGCGTAGCTCCCAGCCGATTCCCCGAAAGCGCGGGAGAGGCTCCCGCTGAATCCGTCGCTGCCCACCAGCGCCGGGCTGAAGCCGTAGCTCAACGGGGGGTCGGGGTCGCCGTAGGTCTTCCCCGCCGCGTTGGCCGTGACGCTCACCGTCTTGGGGGTGATGGCGAGGTTCGCCCCGGCGAAGGCCAGGCTGTAGTTGGCGCCGGCCGACAGTGTCCCCTGGGTGATGGCGTAGCTCCCAGCCGATTCCCCGGAAGCGCGGGAGAGGCTCCCGCTGAATCCGTCGCTGCCCACCAGCGCCGGGCTGAAGCCGTAGCTCAACGGGGGGTCGGGGTCGCCGTAGGTCTTCCCCGCCGCGTTGGCCGTGACGCTCACCGTCTTGGGGGTGATGGCGAGGTTCGCCCCGGCGAAGGCCAGGCTGTAGTTGGTGCCGGCCGACAGTGTCCCCTGGGTGATGGCGTAGCTCCCAACCGATTCCCCGGAAGCGCGGGAGAGGCTCCCGCTGCAGGAGTCACCCGGAATGAGGGCTGGGCTGACCGAGTAGGCAAGTGCCGGGTCGGAGTCGCCGTAGGCTTTCGCTGTGGGTTGCGCCGTCACGGCGATCGGTTTTGTGGAGACGGTGAAGTCCGCACCGGCGAAGACCAGGGTGTAGCCGCTCCCCAGGGCGAGCGTTCCCTGGCCGATCGCATAGGTCCCCACCGATTCCCCGGGAGCGCGGCTGAGCGAGCCGGTGAAAGCGTCGCCGGGAGCTAGGGCCGGGGTGAAGCTGTAAGAGAATACGGGGTCCGGGTCGCCGTAGGTTTTCCCCTGCCCCGGGTTTGCCGTCACGGTAACGACGGTGCTCTGGGGGGTGAGGTAGAAGAGCGACACCGCCTCCATGATGGACTTTCCCCGGTCTCCGGTCACGTAGCCTCGGGCGCGCAGGTAGCCGTTGGCATTCAAGGGAAGCCCCTGGGGGAGCCCGGCGGGGGGTGCCTGCTTGACTTCCAACTCCCAACCGTCCCGCTGCGCGGTCCTGGTCGCGTCGCCCAGGAGGGTCCAGACCGGTGGCGAGGCATAAGGGTCCGGTGAGTACTCGAACCAGACCCGCCAAAGCTCAGGCGCTCCCCCCTTGCGCAGCCAGGTGACCGTCTGCTGGGAGCCGTCCGGAGACTGTGCGACCGAGAGATCCTGCCATCCGGGGATGTTGTTGCTGAACCGGGCCAACCCTGCCCCCCCCCTGCCGTTGACCGAGGAAAAGTTCCCTCCCAGGATGACCTTCCCGTCAGTCTGCAGGTTTACGGTCCAGATGGAGTTGCCATCGGAATCCAATTGCAGCATATCGATCCAGCCTGGATCGAAGCTGGTATCCTGCACCCCGTTTTGGTCCAGGCGGGTGAGAAAGTCGGTGGGAGCCAGTCGCGTGATGCCGGTGGAGTCTTTGAAAGACAGGAACCCTCCGTAGACCAGCATGCGGCCGTCGGCCTGCAGGACCAGGCCGTTCAGCAGGGCATTGAAGGCGAACGGAGTCGTTCCCTCAAAATCGAAGGAAGCGTCGACCTCTCCATCGTCGGCTGCCCCGGGGTTGTTTTTGAGACGCATGGCCTTGGCCCTGATGATGGTGGCATCGTCGTTTCCCCACTGTCCGGCGATCAGGATCCGGTTCTGCGCGTCCACCACGACCGTGGAGAGGTACGTGAAGAAGCAGCCGTTGACCCGTGCGGGGGTGAGGTCTTTTTGGAGTGTCCCGTCGGAGTTAAGCCGCAGCACTTTGCCTTCAGAAGTACCCACCAGAACGTATCCCCCGGGCAGCAGGACAATGGAGTAGACCGGAGTATCCACGTCGGGAGCGGGAATGAAGCTGTCATCTCTCGCGCCGTCGGGGCTGAACCTCGCCAGGTTGCTGTACGGGCTGGTGGTAACATCCAACAACTGCCCGCCGACATACATCATGCCGTCCTTCTGCACGGTCACAACCTGTACCCCGGCACCCATAGGCAGCGCCAACAGCTCGCCGCGGCTCTGTACGTTGCTGTTAAAGACGGTCGTTGCATTGGGAGCTGGAACGGGATGGGGATTGCCCGAGGGGTCAAAGCGCAGCGACAGAGGCTGCGGAGTCTTGAAATAACCACCGGCGATCAGGCTCTGGTCGGGAAGCAACGTCAGGTCGAAAATTATCGGTGCCCCCATAAACAGTGGCTGGGTGGCGGGTATCACCGTAGCGAAATCGCCGGTCAGGCTCCAATCCTGCGCGAACCTGGCGAGGCTGGACCTGGCGGTCAAGGGACCGGAACCGTACTGGACATCGACCAGGAGTCCCCCGACGTCGATTCTGCCATCCGGTTGCAAGGTAATGGCGTACACCGACCCGTTGCCGTGGTCGAGGCTGATAGCGGGCATGTCGTCGTCGAGCGCCCCCTGCAGGTAGAAGCGTGCCAGCCCGGCACGGGGCTTCCCGTTTGCGCCGGTGAAGCTTCCCCCCGCCAGGATGTTCCCGTCCAACTGAAGGGCGAGCGCGGCCACCGCGGCGTTCAGCTGACCGGGGGAAGGGGTGGCGTCGGGGGCGCCGTCCGGATTGAGCCGGGCCAGGTAGGTGTGTGGTGCGGCCAGGGTGAAATCACCCCCCACCAGGATGCGACCGTCGGGCTGGAGGAGGACCGTGTTGGCCAGGCCGCTCAGGTTCTGGTTAAAATCGTGGTCGAGGTCCCCGTTCGCCTGGAGACGGGCGAGACAGCTCGTTCCCGAGGAGTCGCCCGCGACCAGGATCTTGCCGTCGGGCAGCCCTGCCAGGGCGCGGATCTCCCCCAAAGACGCCGGGATGCTGAGGCTGTCTTTCAAGCTGCCATCGGGATTTAGCCGCACCAGGGACGCTCCGCCAGCGAGGATGCGCCCCCCCTGGAACAGGATCGCGTTGACGGTCCCTGCGGACCGGGTCCAAATCGGGGCTCCGTGCTCCGCTACCTGCGCCAGGATCGGCGTGGGTCCGCCGGCGCCCGGATAGGTGCCCCCCACCAGCACGCTGCTGCCGTCCGGTGCGACTGCGATCACGTTCACGGTGTACTGCTGGGTCGGCCCCCCGTCAAAGCTGCCGTCCGGGACCCCGTCCGCTCCGTGGAGTCTGGCGAGCCCGAACCCCCCTCCGGCATACACGCGCTGGGGACCGGCAGGGTTATTGGGGTCCGTCTGGAGGGCGAGGGCGTTGACCGGCCCGCTCAAGGGCGGTGTGAAGCCGGCGTCCAGCGTCCCGTCGGGGTTGATCCGGGCCAGGTATCGGTACGGTGTGCCGCCTCGGGTGATGGTGAAGTCGCCGCCGATCAGGATCTTGGCATCGCTTTGCACGGCGACGCTTTTGATGCCTTGCGCCCCCAGCGCCGTGCTGTAGACCCGGAAACCGTCCACCCGGTGCATGACCGAGCTGTAACTGCCAAAGCCGGCCAAGGCCCGCCCCGGCAGAAGAACCGGCAGCAGGCAAAGCAGCAGGAGGATATATTTTTTGCCCATTTCCCTTCTCCTCACGACTGAACGGTTCTTTGCCTTAGCCCACGAAAGCAGCGCCTGGCTTCAACGCTCCTGAATATGGATGATTTTTTTAAGCGGCTTAAGTCCGCTGTTGGAGACGACCTTGATCCCGCCCGGGCGACCGGTCATGCTGGAGCTGCGCCTCCCCCCGTTGGTTGAGCGATCGGCCTCCGTGACGCTCCCATTGGAAAGCTGCACCAGGACCTTCCCCTTTAACGCCGGTATGGCTCCCCCGCTGTCGAACTTTACCCCCCAAAGGTAGCTGCTGCCGGGATTGCACGGGTCTGTGTTCGGCTGATAGGTCGGGAAGAAAACTGTGCCGCCGGTGCTGGAGGTGGCGTTGGTGACCAGCCTCTCGGCACCGACTCCGCCGGCGCCGGGATCCAGGTTGATGCGCCAGCCGGGATCACCCGCACCGACCGGGGAGCTGCCGGAGCCGGTTTGATCGACCAGGGACTGGACGGCTACCGAAGCGGTGCAACTCTTGGCGAGACTGTCCAGACCAAGCATTACACCGTTCACCGGGTTGTTGTAGCACGGCTCCTTCACGCCGAAGAGGGACCTGGCGCTTCCCATGTCGTCCTGGTTGAAAAAGTACCTGCCGGTGCCGAAATAGAGCCAGAGGTTGTGGTTCTTTCGGTCCTGGAGCTTGGCGATGCCGGTGGTCACCGGGCCGATGCCGTCGGCGACCGTGCTCCAGTGCCAGATTTTTGCGACGTTGGCGTCGCTTGGGGTGTCGACCGGGTCAATGAGGATCCGCCCCACCCCCCCATCGCTCCAGGTGCCGTCGGCGGCCTTTTTCACATAGCCGGCATAAATCGCGTCATCCTGGTAGTTCCCGCTCGCATTGGGGTCCCAGCGCTCCGCGTCGATCCCCCCCCCGCTCAAAGTTCCGGCGAAGGCGCTGGTCGGGGTGCCGGCAGCTATGGTGGTTACCAGCGCACCGCTGCGCAGATCGACTACGAAAAAGGTCAACGGCTGGTCGGACCTTCCCAAGAACTGGTGGGAGCCGGCATCGATCGGGCCGGCCGGGCCCGAGCCAAAAACGGCGAACCACCTGCCGTTTTTGTCCGGGTTGCCGACACGGATAATGGCCGGTCCGGTGGTGGCGAACCCCAGGGAGGGGTTGCTGAATTCCCACAAGAAAACCGGATGGTCGGGGTCGCTGACATCGAGGGCGAAATAGGAGGAATAGCCCAGACCCGTGCCGCCGCCGGCATCGGCCGGATCGGCAATCGGCGTCGGCACACAGCTGGCACCCGGGTTGCAACTCCTGGCGGAGGCGCCGCCCAGCCCCATGCCACCGACCAGCACGGTACGCCAGGTGTTTTTGGCCGGGTCGAGGTTGTTGTGCCCGTCCACCACCGACGCGATCCTTGACTTGTCGCAATTCCAATAGCTACTCCCGATGCAGGCGCCGCTGTTGGTGTCCCCGATGCTCGCGTCGACCAGCGTGCTCCTGCCGTCGACGTAGAAGAGGTGGCGGTAAGCTGGATTCGACAGGTAGCCGAGATAGGGGAGGACGTTTTTTGGTATGAAGGCCCACTTTTCCTGGCCCGCATCACTCCCCGACAGGGTTGCCTTGAAATCCCCGGAGACGGTGCTGTCGAGCGTTCCCAGGCCGAAGGCGTGCAGCATGCCGTCGTTGGCCCCAACGTAGACCCTGCCATATCCCTGGTACTGGTTTGAATTGACGAAAGACGCGTAGGATTTGTCGTTGTAGCCCGAGGGAGAGGGGATGTGGTAGCCGCCCAGGGGGACCGGGGACTGGACCTGGGGTGTCGAGGAGATGATGTCGCCGAGTTTCCAGACACCGACGCCGGTATTCTGCGGATCGCTCGTGGAGGCGGGAATGCCGCCGCTAGTGACCGTCCTGCTGCGCATCGTGGCATCGCCGGGGAAGTCGAAGCCGTGCAGGTACTCGACGAGCTTCTGCGCGCTCGGGACATCGGACGTCTGCAGGTAGGGCATGAGCTGCGGCGCGCTGCCGGGCGAGGCGGGGCTGCCGGGCGTCCCGTAGCTAAAGAGCATCAGCCCGGTGCTGCCGACCTGGGTTGCCCCCGGCAGCAGCGGGGTGAACACGGTGCGGGGCGCGGCTGTCAGGTCCCGCGCCCAGAGCAGCTTGCCTGCCCGCCAGAGGCTTTTCAGCTGGTCCAATTGGACCTGGGTGGTGCTCCCTCCCGTGCCGGAGCCGTCGCCCTTGGGGTCGCTGCTCAGATAGGCGGAGGTCAGGTTGCTGACCGGGTCGGGGCGCAGGCTGACGATCCGGTCGATCTTCGGGTTCAGCCGGAGGTCGCCGTCGGTGTCCTCCCGGATGGTGCTGCCGCTACCCGCCGAAGTCCCGAGAAAGGGGTCAATGTAGTACCAAAGGCTCTGCATCTCACCGATCCAGGTAGCCGAACTGCCGGCGTCGAAAACCTTGTTCGGGTAGAACTGCTCCTGCAGGAACAAGGCGCCGTTGGCGTTACCGGTGGCGATGATGGAAGAGTCGGTTCCCGAGTTGATTGCGGAGCCGATCTGCTGCAGCATGCCCCCTATGGCCACCTGCAGGTCGTTGGCCGTCCGGGCGCGGGCAAACTTGCCGCCCCCCTTGCACGCCACCAGTTGCATCATCTTCTCGGGAAGGGTTTCGTCCAGAGGGGCACAGCTTCCGTCGCTGTTGAAGACCGGGGTCGTGTCGCCGCTTGCGGCACCGGTGTAAACGACGTAGGTGGAGAGGAAATCCCTGTTGTTGTGGACCTGGTAACTGGCATCGGCGCTGCTGGAATAGTCGAAGATGCTCGGGCCGTTGTTGGCATTGGTGACGTTCTTGTTCCTGGCGATCCAGGCGAGGTCGTCGAGGTTGTAGCTCCCCTGGTAGCTCGGAGGGGCGGAAGCAGGGTCGCTGTTCTGGGTAACCTTGCTTGCCGGCAGGTTCACCCATCCCTTGGCGACGAACGCGTTCACCGCCGGAGCGCGGTCCGCCATCGAGGCGCCATCGGTCAGGATCAGGATGCTGTTCCTCTGACAGCTGTAACCCGGAGAGAGCCAGGTGGCCCCGTCGTAATCCCCCGACTGGAACCGGAAGCGGACGTCGCGTGCGAAGTAGCCGATCGCCTCATAAAAAGTCTCGGAGAGCGGGGTCCAGGAGTTGGCCTGCACGCCGTTGAGCGCCGTGACGAGCCCCGCGGGGGTGACGCTTCCGGGGTAGGAGATGATTTTGCCGCCATCGGTGCGGGCATCCGTGGTGCAGATCCCCGAGATCTTGCAGTCGGAGTTCTGATCGCACCGGGGCCCTTCCTGGCAGTGCATGATGCAGGGTATCGAGCCGCCGCACTCCGTGCCCGCTCCGGTGGTATTGAAAACCATGGCGCCGAAATTGATGTCGCCGCTGTAGAGCTGGACCAGCCCGGTGGGTGGAGCTGTCGGGTCGGTGGCCAGTCGCACCATGAGGGTTCCGGCCGAACTTCCCAGGCCGGAAACTCCGCCGTTGAGGATAAAGGCAGGGAGATCCGCGTCGGTCCCGGTCATGGTCGCGGTTGCCGACGGATCCGTCAGGGGTGGGTTTTTTATATCGGCACAGAAGTCCTGGATCTGGGTCAGGACGCACGTTTGAGCCTGGGTGGGGGAGCCCCAATGAGGCGACCTGGAAAAGTAGCACTGTCCGATGAACCCGTGATCGTTGATTGTGGCACCGTGCTGCGTGGGGCTATGGTAAAACCCTGTCCCGCATACGCTATCGCCGTTATTTCTAGAAACGTTGCTGGCATAATTCGGATAAAGCCCGTATTCCAATCCGCAGAAGGTCTGCAGGGTGCTGACATTGGTGTTCGTAATGGGGTTTTTAACGGGGTCGGCCAGGTACGAATAACACTCGGTCATTATCTCGACGAATATATTGGCCATGCTCGGCATACCGCTCACATAGGGCTGGCTCCCCGTGCATTTGTTGGTATCCGCGATCAGGGCATCCATATTGTTCGCCTGCCAGTCCGCAACGGCAGCAAGGCAATCGGCCGTGTCGAACCTCTTGGTGTAGACATCAACCCGTGTCATCCCCCCCTGCTGTTCCACATAGTCGTCCTCCCAGACCTCCGGTCCGCGCACCACGAAAGTGACCGGCGCGTCGGCGATAGTCTTGATGAAATTCTTGTTCTGACAGCCGCGCGCCTCAGCCTGGAGCATGCCGCTGGAGGTGGCGGTCGGGTCCAGATTGCCTCCCGCCACCAGTTTCCCCCCGGTAAGCGCCTTCTTCTCGATGTCCAGCTTGCTCATGGCGAGCCAGTTCAGGAAGTTGCCCGTTGCCAGGAAGGCGTCTAGCACCTTTCCTGGGCCGGAGGTGTCCATGCAGAGATAGGAGGTACTGGCCTGGTTGCAGGAAGGCCGGTCGGCAGAAAGGACTTCACCCGGCGCCAGCACGAAGTTTCCGAATTCTTCCGTCATTTTGCTCTTTGAAGATACGGCCTGCTGGGAAACATAACGGTAGACCGATCCTTGCTCAAAGTACCCGACGTACTGCGAGCCGTTATTATAACTTCCATCGATGCAATACTTGACGGGAGTGGAGCTGTCGGTGTAGGCAAGGTCGTACATGCTGGCCGAATTGTCCATCAAAAGCAACAGGTTCGGCTTGAGTCCGACGCCGGGGATGGGGGGGACGCTGCAGTAGCCGGTAACTCCGGGAGCGCTGCCTCCCCGTGCCACAACGGGGCAGGCCGACAGGAGCAGATTTACCAGGCACAGCAAGGGTAGAAAATGCCTGCCCAGTGCAGAACAAGTCTTTTCGATCATCTGGACGCATCCCCGTCAGTTGGAACCCCGCGGTCCGCATTGGCATAGATTAACGGTTTGTAATTATATCCAATGCGAACCAAAAGTAAACGGCGCACGAACCACTCCCAATGAACGGAGCATGACCCATTTCCGGTCCGGGCCGGGTAATCAAGGCCCAGGTCCGACGGTGCCCCACCTCGGCAGCCCTAGCGTTATACGATTGATGTGGATTAAAACGAGACAGGAAGGTTGCTGGATTATTACGGCAGTTCCTGCACCAGGAGGGTAACGGCGCGGCGGATCCGGTCGCCGGTCCGGGAGATCTCTTCTTCGTTGAGGTAGCGGCTGCGGGGCCAGAAGAAACCCTTCAGGCCGTCGTGCCTGCGGCGCGGCACGATGTGCACGTGCAGGTGGGGGACGCTCTGGCTCACCCGGTTATTGAGGGCGACGAAGCTTCCCTGCGCCTCCAGCGCCAGCTCGACGGCCCGGGCCAGCAGGCGGGCGCCGCTGAAAAGCGGCGCGACCAGCCGCTCGGGAAGCTCGCCCAAGGTTTCGTGGTGTTCGCGTGGCACCAGGAGCAGATGGCCGGGGAACAGAGGCCGGCTGTCCAGAAAGGCGACGACCTGAGCGTCCTCGAACACGATGCAGGCAGGGAGCTCCCGGCGTATTATGGCGCAAAAGCGGCACGAGCGCCGCCCATCCCCGCCGGGTTCGCTATCCAGCTGCAGCCCCGAGTCCATTAGCGCCTCCCCTCCCCCTTACCGGCTGCTGCCGGGTTCGCCCTGGGTGTCCCGGGTGTCGCCGCCCGGGGTCTTCATTTTTAATTCTACCCAGGCCGCCCGAACCTGACAAGCCAGGCCGGCAGCCGTACCCGGGAGGCGCGGGCCGCCGGTGCCAGGAGGCTATTTACCTGAGCGCAAGCGTTTCAGAAAAAGGTGTTCCGAAAATCCCGGGAGGGCTCGTGGGGGGGGTAGCTTCGCAGGGGAGCCCCGGTACTTGAAGAAAGCCCTGTCCGGGGGTAGAATTAATTAAACTTCACGTTAAGCAGAGGGCACATGAGACACTTGCTTCGCGCCGGCGCCAGCCTCCTTTTACTGTTACTTTTAGCCCCAGCGGCGACAGCTGCGGTCAAGGTCAAGAATCTCTGCGCGATCCACTACCCAAGCGATGACCGCGTCAGCTGGAGCTGCCGGCAACTGAAGTGGACCGACACCCCCAGCGGCCTCTTCGGCGAGCATTGGCAGGAGGTGCTCCGCTTCAACAGGATGGACCGGCGCCACTTCCTGGGCGGCGTCTCGATCAAGGTCCCTAAACGGATGGCGGAGCTCAAGAACTTCACGCCGCTGCCGCTTAGCTACCCTGAAGCCGCGCAGGAAGCGAAGTTCATCCTGGTGAACCAGTCCGAGATGTACCTCGGGGCCTATGCGCATGGTAAGCTGATCTTCTCCTTCCCCGTCGCGGTCGGCGTCGAGAACTTCCGGGTCCCCACCGGCAGGTTCCGCATCGACGCCGCCGACCGCTCTCATGAATCGAACCTCTTTACCGTGGAGGAAATCGGGCGCCCGTACCCGATGCACTACGGCCTCAGATTTTTTGTCGACAGCAAAGCCCCCGGCTGGCCCTCCTACTGGATCCACGGGCGCGACGTACCGGGCTATCCGGCCTCACACGGCTGCATCGGCCTCTACGACGAGGAGATGCAGTACGAATATTACAGCGCCTACGACCGCAAGGTGAACGCGCCGTATTACCATGAGCTCACCAGGCCGTTCCTGGAGGACGCCAAAAGCCTCTACCTATGGGTAACGGGCCCAGCCAGTGATCCCGGGACCTTCCATGAGATAAAAAACGGCCCCAGGGTGCAGGTTATCGGAAAGCCGCCGCTCTGAGCGCAAGCGGGGCATCCCAGAAGGTTCGAGCGGAGGTCGCCATGACCGATTCAGAAGAGGAAAAACTGGGCGAGAAAACATCCCACTATTGTTGCGACTGCGCGGAAGAGCGCATCTTTCAGTGGGCGACCTGGAGCGGCGTCGCTTACTATGGCTACCCCGCGAAACCCGAATACGGCTGGGAGTGCACCATGTGCGGCAATAGACTTCGCGTGCCGGAATCTCCCGGGGCGATCCCGCAGGAGAAGCTGGCCCTCTGATTACCGGAAAATTCCCCAAATCCCGAGTTGGCTGACGGAGAAGGTCACCTTCCCTGAACTGCCGGCCACGGCAGTCTGCGCGGAGCCCCAGGTGCCGGTTGCGGGGTCGTAGCTGGCGATGTTCACGGTCGTTCCCGAAACGGCGCCGGAATCGACACTGATCAAGAGCGCCGGAATCACGGCCGCGGCCGATCCCAGGGAAAGATCCAGGTAACAAAGGAAATTGGCCGGAGCCGAGGCTCGGGCCGTCGCGCTCAGGTTGGTGATGTCGCTGGAGAAGCTGACCTTGGTCGCAAGATGGTCGCCGGAAACGACATGATGGGAGGCGTCCTCGAGCAGGGTATGCCCCTGGAGCACAACCTGCATCGTGGTGGGAGCCACCACCTGGGAGGTCGCCGCGCCTGTGTAGCCCCAGGAATCGGTCGCCAGGGTTCCGGTTTGGACCGCTACGGTGGAGGGCTGCGACGGGTTGGCCCCGCTCTCCAGGCCGACGTCGTCCCCTCGCCCGCAGCCGCCCAGCCCCAAGCCTACGACTAACGCGAACAGCAGTGCCGCCATGCCCTTGTTGACTTTTTTCATAGATCCTCCTGCCTTCCCGGGCAACCCGGGAGGCGCATTTCCCCGTTGGCGCGGTTAGAACTTCATCCTGAGTCCGACCTGGGCATTGTTACTCTGCAGTTTCAGGTCCGTGGAATTGGGCCAGTCTTTTCTGAAGCTTGCCCGGCTGGTGCCGAAATAGCGGTAGCCCAGATCGAGGGAGAAGCGGCGGTTCAGGGCGACCTCCAGGCCTGCGCCGGCCTGATAGGCGAACACGGTGTCCTGATCGGATTGAAAGATGTGATCGTTCAGCACCCCGAGGTTCGCGTCGACGCCGCGGGTCGTGCCCAGGTTCAAGACGGCGAAACCGATGCCGCCGCCCAGATAAGGAGTGATCGGACTATCGTTGTGCAGGTCGAAGAAACCGTTCGTCATCATGGCGAAGCTGCCCAGATGGCCGTCCACGTTCACGTACCTGGTGTTGAAACGCTGCTCGGTGACGCTGGTGATCTCGCCGTTTTTGTAGGACATCTCTTCCTCGATCCGCAGGAAACCGAAATCGTACCCGGCGCTGCCGCCGATGTTGATGCTGGGGTCGAACTGCACGGAGGCATTCTTGGTGGTAACCGGGTTGAACTCGCTGATGGTGGCGCTGGTGTCCTGAGGGGCGCTCGCCCCGATGAAAGCGGAGAAATAGGGACCCGGACGAGCGGGCGCGGCATGACTGGCCGCGGGGATCGCTGCCAGGGCTGCCAGGGCGAAAGCGGTGACCAGTCCTACGTTGATTTTCATGAATCTCCCTCCTTGTGGTATCGGGCACGGGTCGCGTCCCCAAGGTAATGTTACGCCGGCCGGCTGCCAATTTAATCAGTATACTGATCATTATAGACAGCTTCGCAGCCAAACGAAACACTTTTTTTCGCTAAATCAATATATTAGCCCGAACGAATCAGAACGCTCCAACCGGTGCCGCGAAAAAAGCGCCTGGCGGGCAGAACGGGAACCTGCGGGTGGCAGCCTGTTTCCGGTGAAATAACGAGCGGGATTGCGGGAAGGGAGGACTGGGTACGGGGAGCCAGCGCGGACTCTCAAGCAGCCGGCTAGTGTGTCAGGGCCTTGGGTCGATTAGCGTCGGATTGTGGCAGGGGGGTAAAGGTCTCTTTTCTTGGTTCTTGATCCGGCCCCGGTAGCAGAATCGCCAACAGGCAGTAACCCATGAAAAGAAAGCCGAGCAAGAAGGCTGCCAGTGTCAAGGCGACGGTGGACGGTTGGCCCGAGAGAAACCACCAGATCGCGGCCCCGATCAGACACGAGACCGGAATCCCGAAATTCCTTGGTTTCTGTTCGCCTTCCTGCTCAAAGCTCCCCATGGTTTCCTCGATGCACTGGTCCGGGTGAAATCAGTTGTTGGTGAGCCAATCCATGTAGCCGTAGAACGTGCGCATGAATTCCGCAGGGGCAACCTTGTGAGCATGGATAAGATTGCTCATGAAAAGCAGAGTTTCCGGCTCCAGGTCGGGAGCCGTGCAGCCGATTCCCGACTCGGATACCCTGGTCACCGCACAGCGCAGGGTCATCGACAGGGTCGTTCTACCCTTGCGCAAACAGATCGAGACCAGCGCATTTTCACCCTTGTTGTGGTGGCGGCTCGTTTTGAAAAATATACCGTGTTTACTTATGTTCTGAGTCTCAAACAGAACGGTTTCGCCATTTTGCAAGACAACGGCAGGAGCCTTGAAAGGAATTCGTGTTGATTGCCTTCGCTCCATATATCCCTCCACAAGAGTCTTACCGTATTGTAACGCCCGTGCAGGCAGGACACAAGGCAAGAATCATACGGACGTGACATTTGCGCCCAATCCCTGGTAGCTTCAACCTCCACCGCGGTGCTGTGCCAGTAGCGCTGCCTGAATTACTCGTTTCGGCAACTCTCATTGAATCTTTAAGAGTAATTGGAACAGGATACATCTTGGCTCCTGACTGCCCGAACCATCCGTTGCCCCACTGAACCGTCAGCCGGATTTCCGGTGCTTTTCCTGCGCGCCGTGCAGCCGGTTCAGGGTAGCCGACATCCGCCAAGGCAAGGTAGCGGAAGTATCGGAAAACCTCCTTGAAATGAACCGCCGCAATGCTACTATTGCAAATAAATATAATTAACGTTCACACACTACCCGCCGATAGATCTGACAACTTCAGAGGGGCGGATCTTGCGTCAAACCGCCTCCTCAGCCCCACGAAAACAGAAACTGACCCCGCAGAGCATCTGCAAAGGAGAAAACCGGCTTGTCAAACCGTTCACTGAAGGCGGCCCTCATTCCATCGAAGCACTCAAAAGGAGACGGCAATGGGCAAAAACATCATTTTCTGTGCAGACGGTACCTGGAATAACCCCTATGAAGACGAGAACTGTGACAGTTGCGCCGACCCGACCAATGTCTACAAGTTGTTCCTGTGCCTTTCCGGGGAGCCGACGGGCGAATCCATGCGTAACGCCGATGAGCAGGAAAAGGAGTCCTGCGCCGCAGGGGCGCCCCGGCAGGTTGCCAAGTACCTTCACGGTGTCGGGGATTCCCGCAACCCGATCCACAAGTTGCTGGGAGGCGCCTTCGGAGCGGGGGTAATATCCCGGATCGTGCGCGGCTACAGCTACATCTCCCGTAAGTATGAGGCAGGAGACAACATCTTCATCGTCGGTTTCAGCCGGGGAGCCTACACAGCCCGTGCCCTGGGCGGACTCATCGCGTCTCAGGGGCTGCTTGCCCCCGCAGCCATGACAGACCAGGAAACCGGCTACCGGCGCGGGGCGCAGGCCTGGTACCGGTATCGCAAAGCCGTGTCCAAGCCGACGGTCCTCGCGTATCTGGCCGAAATTGCCGCCGACCTGCCGGCCTTCATGTCCTGCGGCTCGCTGCAGGACGCCGACCTGGTTCCCGTCGACAAGATACAAAGCATCGCGGTTTGGGATACCGTAGGAGCCATGGGATTTCCCAATTACCACGACAACAAGTGCGAGGACGCCTTCCGGTTCACCGACACCAATCTGAGCTCGAAGGTGGTGGCCGGCTTCCACGCCGTGTCGCTTGATGAACGACGTGAAGCCTTTACCCCAACCTTATGGACACCCGCCCCGAACGTCACCCAGGTCCTTTTCCCCGGCGCCCACGCCGATGTCGGAGGTGGCTATCCGGTCGCGGGCAGCCAAAGCGGGCTATCGGACCTCGCGCTGGCCTGGATGATGAAGCAGCTGAAAAGCCAGGGAGCTTATTTTTGTGACGCCCCGCAATGCACTATCCAGCCGAGCCCACTGGGAACGGCCCACCAACCGTGGACCCATAACCCCTGGCCCTTGCCCTGTTTTCCCAAGGGGGAGCGGGATTTCACCGGCTGGGCAATTCCCGGGGACCCCTCCATCGCTTTGCGCCAAGCGGCCGCCAGCGTCCTGGCAGACCCGGACCTGCCCCCGGCACCCTACTGCCCCGGCAACCTGCCGGCAGCCTGATAGGTCGCGGAGTCCGGGTTCGCCCCTACCTGTGGTCTCGGTAGGGGCGAACCATACCCGATCCTGGCTGCAGCAAAACTTTCCACTATCCTCGCAGCCCCAGCCAACACAAGTGCTCCAGTCCCCTTAAGTCCTCCTGAACCAAGCAACCTGACATGACCCGCGCAGGCTCGCTCGCCGGTGGGATTACTGCGCCCGGCGACCCGACTGCAAGGGGATGCGCCCGAGGGCCCGGCGCCGGCCCGGCCTCGACAGGTGTGCACACTTTAAACATCAATTGTTCACAATTAAAACCGGACCTTGCAGCTCCGATCGGTCACGAACATAAAAACACTGCAATATCGACTGGTTACACAATTCAAACATTAGGTACCATTCATGCTGACAAGTAAGGCGTAGACACCCTTTGTTGACGAGGAGTTATCCACATGAGAGCCACCATCAGATGCCCGTGTTCAGGCGACAGAACCACTCCAGTGACAAGATGCCGGAGCTGCCTCAAGAGAAGGCGGAAAGGGGCGATTGGCCCAGGCAGCCGGATGGACGTAAAGCGCAGGACAAGCCGTGATCAGGGGCGGGTCCTTTTACGGGTTTCTCGCACCTGACACCCAAAGGAGAAGTGATCATGAAAAAATCGACATCATTTTCTTTGTGTGCCCTGATTCTGGTCGGCCTATTGGCCGGTTGTGGCGGCGGCGGTGGCGGCAGTGGTGGTAGCGGAAGCAATGGCACAAGTACGGCCGGCAGTACAGGCGGCAGTACAGGCGGCAGCACGGGGGGAAGTACAGGCGCCGGCACGAATGGCGGTAGTGCGGGGACCAACGGGATAAACGGCAACAGCACCGCGGTAACCTATAAACTCTCCGGTTCGGTGACCACGGCGGGCGCAGCTTTGCCGGGGGCCACCGTGACGCTGGGCGGGTTCGCTGCCGCGACCGTTTTTACCAACTCGACTGGCAACTACTGCTTCACAGGCTTAAGAAACGGAACCTATACCGTGAGCGTCACCAAACCGGATTATTCCTGCCTTCCCAAAACAAGCAGCCAGATTGTCAACGGGGCCAGCCTCACCGGTGTCAGCTTCACGGCGGCGCTCAGTTCGACGATTTTTTATGTCATCGACGATTCGAACCAGCTTGCGGCCCTCGACATAGGGGCCAGGACCGTCACCATGATCGGCAATACCGGAGTGTTCCTGAACGACATCGCCTTCGATCCGAGCGGGACTCTCTTTGGCATATCGGGTGACCAACTGTACAAGATAGACCTCGCCACTGCGGCTATAACGCCACTGCCCAACCCACTGACTATTGGAGACACCACGTCACTGGAGTTTGGCCCGGACGGCACGCTTTATACCGGAAACACCTCGTTGTGCACCGTGAATCCCCTGACCGGGATAGGGGCCGTTATCGGCAGCGCGGGCGACACCTATAAGTCGAGCGGCGACTTGGCCTTTCTCGGCAGCCAGCTGTTCCTTTCCTCGACCTACAACCTGACCAGCGACAGCCTGGTGAAGCTGAACGCAGCGTCCGGGGCGGGGACCTTCCTCGGGCCCATCGGGTTTGTCAACGTCTACGGCCTGGCGACTAACGACGACGTCACCCTCTACGGCTTTGCCGGCAACAAGGTCATCAAGATCGACCCGGTCACCGGCGTGGGCACCCTGTTCTGGGACATCAACGGCATGAGCGGCCTGAGCTCCATCAATGGCGCAGCCTTCCACTGATGCCGGCGAAGGCCAACGGCCAGTCCCCGTAGGACCTTAGGGACGCTTGCCCAATAAACACCAAAAGCATCTTGCCGTCAGGCAGGATGCTTTTTTTTACGCCTGCGAGCCGCCCTCAACATGCTGAGGTTCCGTCACATGCAGCGCTCCGGGCGAAACGTCCCTTGCCCAACGTCTCTCACCATGTAGGCGCAAGGCTCTGTAATCACTGCGCCAACCAGGGTATACCGTCTCCTTTCCGCCCTGGCAGGTCAATTGCAAACCAGGTTGGTGTACCCGTAGGGCACCCCCTGCGGTTACCCAAAACGAAGTGGAAGTTCCCGACTCTGCCGAAAGGTCAAACAAGAACCTGATCCGGCGCTGGCAGCCCGCCACGACCGGACAGCACTACATGGGAGATATCATGCTCTGGACAATATGTGTCGTTATGATCGTGCTTTGGCTTTTGGGGATGGTTACTTCATATACGATGGGCGGACTGATCCATATCCTGCTCATAATTGCTATCATTGTGCTGCTGGTACGCATCATCCAGGGGCGTAAAGTCTTGTAAGAGAAAGAACCACGGAAGATCTCACCCTTCGACTCCGCTCAGGGAGCAGGTATTCGCCGAGTGGAGTCGAAGGGAGCAGGTGTTCGCTAAGTGGTGTGTCGAAAGAGCAGGCGTTCGCTAAGTGGAGTCTAGGAAGCAGGCGTCCGCTGAGCGGAGTCGAAGCGCACACGAATCATGGCAGAAGTTATCTGGGGCCGGGGCCTGTCACTTTACGGACAAGTCATATTTCCTGAGCTGCTGGTGGAAAAACTCTCCGGAGGGCACCGTCTTCCCGCCGGAGAACACGATCTGGTAGGGTTTACCCGAGAAGTACGACTTGGTGGCACAGAGCTCGATAAAGTCCTCGGCGCTCCGCACCCTGGCCCCCGCGTTCCTCAGTTTCAGGCGTAAATGCGCCGCAGCCTCCTTCCCGTCATACTCCGATCCGTTTCTGACAAACTTCGCACCCTCCAACTGCTGGGCGGCAGCTATCAGGTATTCGATGCGCTTGCTCTGCTGCGCTTCCAGTGCTCCGGCCGTACCGAAGCAGAGCACCAGGAACAGCACAACGATACCGCTCGCGAGCCTCAGGCAGCCTGTCCGACTCATGGTGTCTCCTTTGTTTTTGGTTGGGGACCGGCCCCGGGCGCTCCAGCGGGCCTTACGCCACTCACTGGGAAAAAATCAGCACGCTGTAGGACCCCAGAGATACTGCGGCGCGGCACGGCAATCCGTCGCATTCTGCCGGCTCGGCATTCACGTCGCCTCCCGGGTGCCCCCCGAAGGCCTCGCTGTAGCCCTGCCAGTCGCTGTTGAAGCGCAACTTCCAGAGTCCCCCGGCCGGAAAGCCGATCTGGTAGCCGTCCTGCGGCTCCTGCTGGAAATTGGCGACCACCACGACATCGTCACCGGCCCCGCCGGCGTCCCAGCGGTGGAAGGCGAGGACCTTGGCCCCTTCGTTCAGGTGGTGCACCTGGGTGAACTGGCCGCACAGGCCGCGCGTGCAGCCGCCGCGGTTCAGGCGCAGGTGGGCCAGGTCGCGGTAGAGCCGGACGATGCCCCGGTATTCGTCGTTCTGGTCCCAGTCCAGCGGGACCGTGTCGCGGAACCACTCGCCCTCCAGGAATTCCTGCCCCTGGAAGAGCATCGGTATGCCGGGGGCCGTGAAGACCAGGGCGGCGGCCAGGGTGGAGCGTTTCTGGGCGTACCACCCCTTGGGATCCCCGGGGTTGATTTCCTGGGGCACGCGGGCCTTGCCGTTGGCCACCTCGTCGTGGCTCTCGCTGTAGATGACCCGGTCGAAGGCGTCGTCGTTATAACGGTAGGTAAGCGCGTCGCGGATGGCGGCCAGGGAGCGCTGGGCGTCCTCGGGGGTGATGACCGCCTGGCGGATCGGGTGCACGAAATTGGCGTCCCACTGCGAGCCGAAGCCGGCCCCCCCGGCGCCCACGGACTTGGTGAGCCAGTTGTTGTTCTGCAGGTCCTCGGCGATGGTGAGGCGGCCGGGGTAGTTCCTGGAGATCTGCTCGTTGATCCACTGCAGCAGGCTCCACCCCTCGGGGAGGTCGTTGTCCAGGGAGCCGTCGACGCTGCGGATGAACTGGGTGCAGTCGTAGCGCAGCCCGTCCACGCGGTATTCCTCAAGCCACATGAACACGTTGTCGCAGATGTACTGGCGCACCTCGCCGCAGCCGTAATTGGGCCGGGTTTCCCCCCAGGGGGTGTTCGACCGCTCGTCGTTGTAAAAGTAGATGCCGCCCTTCCCGTTCTCGGACCAGCCGTCGAACTGCCAGAGGTCGAGGTCGCTCGGTCCCAGGTGGTTGTAGACGACGTCGAGCAGTACCGCGATCCCCTGGCTGTGGGCGCGCTTGACGAAGCGCTTGAAGGCGAGCGGGCCTCCGTAGCTGAGCTCGACCGAAAAGATGTGGGCGGGGTTGTAGCCCCAGGAGCGGTCTCCGGCGAACTCGCCCACCGGCATGATCTGGATCGCGTTAATGCCGAGCTTCTTCAGATGTCCCAAGCGGGCCGCGACCGATGCGAACTGCGCGGCCGCGTCGCCCTCCTGCTGGTCGTTGAAAGTGCCGACATGCAGCTCGTAGATTACCAGCTCGTTCCAGGGGGCGAGCCGGAAGTCGTCGTCCCCCCAGTCGAAGCCCGGGTCGTGGACCACGGCGTTGCCGACCGAGCCGGTGACCTCGCGGGCATAGGGATCGATGCGCTGGAGTTCCCCCGCCCCCGTGAAGAGCAGGAACTTGTACTCGTCGCCGATTTTGGCCTCCGGCACATCGGTGTACCAGTTGCCGTTCTCCTCGGCTTTCAGGGGATGCCTGGCGCCGTCCCAATCGTTGAACGACCCGATGACGGATACCCGCTCGGCATGCGGCGCCCAGACGCGGAAACCGACGCCACCCGCGTGCGCGGCCGCCCCCATGGCCTTGCTAGAAACGTCCTTGGCCTTACCAACCTTTTTCATGATGCTTATCCTCTATCCTTCCGCAGCTAAAGCGCTGCCGGTTCTGAAACGTTTCGAGTCCGACACCCACCTGGTTCCACGTTGCTAGGGGGCAGCACCGAACAGCCGCCCCACTCCCGCCGTGACCGCCATGGCGAGCGCTCCCCAGAAGGCGACGCGCAGCGACCCCTTGACGACGGAGGCTCCGCCTGCGTAAGCGGCGGTCGCCCCGAGGCAAATCAGGGCCACCAATGCGGTGGCCGAGGTGACCAGGGCGACCCGGTCCGCTGGCGCCAGCAGCGAGGCCGCGAGCGGAACCAGTGCACCCGCGACGAAGGAGAGCGCCGAGGCAAAAGCTGCCTGCAGGGGCCGCGCCCGCAGCGTCTCGGTGATGCCGAGCTCATCGCGGGCGTGGGCGCCCAGGGCGTCGCTATGGGTGAGCTGCTCGGCCACCTGGCGCGCCAGCGCCCTGTCGAGCCCCCGGGCTTGATAAATCGAGGTCAGTTCCTCCAGCTCGTGTTCGGGCTCCCGGTCCAGCTCGCGCCGCTCTTTTCGCAGGTCCGCGTTTTCGGTGTCGGCCTGGGACTGCACCGAGACGTACTCGCCAGCCGCCATGGCCATGGCGCCCGCGACCAGGCCGGACACGCCGGTCAGCAGGATGCTGCCCCGGGACGCCCCGGCGGCGGCAACGCCGGCCACCAGGCTCGCCACCGAGAGGGTCCCGTCATTGGCTCCCAGCACGGCCGCTCGCAGCCAGCCGAAGCGCCCTGTCCTGTGAAATTCCCTGTGCCTGCGTGGCAGCATCGTTTAAGACTCCCCTTTCCCGTTTCTGCCCAACTCTTTCATATTACGCTATTCCACCGTGAAGAAGAAGGTCGCTCCCCGGCCCGGCTTGCTCTCGGCCCAGATCTGCCCCCCGTGGCGCCGGACGATCCGGTCCACGGTGGCGAGGCCGATGCCGTGCCCCGCGACCTCGCTCCCGGGAATCCGCTGAAAAGGGAGGAACAGCTGGTCGGCAAGCGCCATGTCGAAACCCGCCCCGTTGTCCCGGACGAAATAGACCTGCTTTCCCGCCAGGACGGTCCTGCCGAACTCGATGACCGCCTGCTCCCTGAGGGCGCTGTACTTCCAGGCGTTGCCGATCAGGTTGTCCAGGACGCTGCGCAGCAGGCCGGGGTCGCCCTTCCCGGTGATTCCCTGGGCGATCCGGATGCTGGCCTTTCTTCCGGGCGCTCCGGATGTCAGCTCGCGCACCACGGCCTGCGCCATCGCGCTCAGGTCGACGTTTTCCCGGTGGAGCGCCGCCTCGGTGACCCGGGAAAAATCGAGCAGGGAGGTGATCAGCGTCTTCATGCGCAGGGTCCCCTGGTAGATGCCCTGGAGGTACTCTAGGGAGGTGTCGTCGAGCTGGTCGCGGCAGATCTCCCTGAGCACCTGGCAATAGCCGTTAATGGCCGTCAGCGGGGTGCAGAGGTCGTGGGCGACGGTGGCGTTGAACGCCTCCAGTTCGCCATTGGCGTCGGTCAGTGCCTGCACCCTGCCAAGAAGCCGCCGCGACTCGGCAAAACTTAAGGGGAATCCGCCCTCGTGCCCCGCCGCCTTGGCCGCCGGGTCGCCCCGACGCTGCATCGCGGCGCCCCCGGCCGGCTGGCGGGACCTAGTGTCCCCCCTGCCCTGCAGGGAGGAAGGCTCGCGTAGCGAGACAGGGGGGTCTGCTGGCGTGGCAAAAGTCCCCAGGGTCTGGATCTTGCCGTTATGCTCTGCGTCTCCGCGGCCCGCGCGTTTCAGTGGCTGCCTGCGCCTTTCTATTCCCTGGTACATATCAACTCCCTTTATGGCCGGCTCAAGGCTCGACGTCAGCCTCGCTACGGTCGGCATCGTTATCGATCAGATCTTCCAGAAGCGCGGCGTCCTGCGCAGATGCGTGCTCCCCTTGGCTTGTTGCCGGGTCCGCAGCGCCACCGCCCGCCGCCGGGCCCGCCCCGGCCCCCGCGCCGTCCTGAGCTGCTGCCGGTCGAGGCACCGGACATTCCTGGGCCGCGCCCGGCGCTCCCCGCGTGCCGGTGCAATCAGCCGCCCCGCCCGCCGCGCGGCAATCCATGGGGCTAAACGCCAGCACTGCGGCGGCAAGCACGCCAGCCAGTGCCGTCAGCCTGTCGGTGCTTTTCATGGCTCTTCCTTGATGGGGCGGTACACCTTGATGTGGCGGTACACCTCATCCCGTCCGAACTTCCCGAACTTAAGCGTTCCCCTGCCCTGTGTTCCCATGTCCTGTCTCCTTATGGATAACAGCATCTCAAATGTGGCAAACGGTCGGCAGGATGCTGCGCCACCGTTACATCCAATTCGCAACTTGCGTGCCAGAGCAAGCCCCAGGCTCCAGGAAGTGCAAGAAGCTGATTGTGCAGGGGAAAATCAGAGGGAGCAGGTGGAAGTCGGGGAAAGCGCGCTGCGGAAAAGCCGTCAGCTGTAACGTAACTGCTAAATATGGCGGGCGGGGTGAGGTGGACCTTGGCCGCGGTCCAGAATTTTACCGCGTAATATCAGAGCATTGCACGGGCCGGGGCAGCGGGACGGCTTTGGCGCGGAAGTTGCCTTATACACACTCAGGCAGGCAGGCGCTAAGCCGGCCCGCCAAACACAGATCCTGGAGGCAGCTCATGTCCTTAGTCATTTATCTCATCGGTTTTGCATTTGTCATCGGCGGCATCGGTTGGGCCCTCACCATAGCGGGAGTCAGCACCACCCACGTGCTGATCACCACGGTCATCCTGATCGGCGTCGCGATCCTCACCGGGGTTACCCGGACCCGTACCAGGGACTAAGCCTCCCCGCGGCGGACCCCTCCCGAAGGGGTGCCCGCCCGCGAGGCGCCGGGCCTAGAGCCAGCGCACGAACAAGTTGAGCAGCCACTCTCCCACCCGGGGCAGCAGGGGCCTTTCCTTCCACTCCTTCCAGAGCACCGGCTTGGAAGCGGCCAGGTCCCTGGCGAACATCTGCTCCATCTCTCCGGCAAACTCCTTATTGAGGACGACGGCATTTACCTCGTCGTTACTGAGCAGGCTCAGGAAGTCCAGGTTGGTCGAACCGACCGTGGACCAGATCCCGTCAATAACCGCCGTCTTCGCGTGCAGCAGGGAACTGCTGTGCTCGGAGATCTGCACTCCCGCCTTCAGGAGCCTCCCGTAGTGGTACCTTTGCGCGTAGAGCGCCACCTTGGAATCGGTGACGCCGGGCAGTATCAGCTTGACGTCGACCCCGCGCCTGGCAGCGTCCATCAGCGCCTTTTCGGTCTGGGCGTCGGGGATGAAGTAGGAGTTGGTCAGGTGCACGGAGTGCTCTGAGAACGAGATGGCCGACACGTAGACGACGAAGGGAATCCGGTTGCTCTCCCCCGGGGAGCTGCCGACCGCCCGCACCAGCGCCGTCCCCTTCTCCTGCAGGACCGGGAAGAAGTGGCTCCCGGAAAGCGCGGGCCCCTTCTGGTTCACCCAGGTGTCGAGAAAGAGCTTCTGCAGGTCGGCGACGGTCGGCCCCTCGATCTGGATGTCGGTGTCGCGCCAGTGGATCGGTGCCGTGCCGCCCGCCTTGCGCCGGTGCGGGGCGCTGGAATAGACATGGCTTATGTTGACGCCGCCCATGATGGCAAGCTTCCCGTCGGCTATCAAGATCTTCCGGTGGTCCCGGTGCGTGAGGCCCCACTCGTCCCGGTCCTCCAGGGGGTTGATCGGGTTGAACTCGACGGTCTGGATCCCGGCGTCGCGCAGGCGCTGGAAGAACGCGGCCGTGGTGTTGATGCTGCCCACGCTGTCGTAGATGAGGCGCACCTGGACGCCCTGGGCCTGCTTTTGCAGCAGGCGATCGGCGAATTTGCGCCCGGTCTCGTCGTCCTCGAAGATGAAGCTCTCCAGGTTGATGTGGTCCTTGGCCCCCTGTATCGCCTGGAACATGGCGGCATAGGTCGCCGCGCCATCGGCGAGCAGGGTGACCTTATTCCCCTTGGTCATCGGGCTGTCGGTGACCGACTGCACCACGGCGCTGTAGCGCTCCACCAGGTCCGTCGGCTGCACCGAGCGTTTGAGCCCTGCCATGATGGCTTTGCTTTTCTGGGGGGAGAGCGGTCCCTTGGCCGAAGCTACTTGCGGGGGTTTCTGACCGGAAGGGGTCTCATCGATCAGTTTGGAGACGTCCGGCAGGGTCGCGCAGCCGCCCAAAAGGGTCAGGGCGGCTAGCAGCAGGGGGGAAACATAGAAATATCTGAGGACTGTCATGAGGTCATCTTAGCGCACCGGGCTACCGTTTTTGTGACCCTGCCTGCCGGCAGCTCCGGTCCTCTCCAGTTCGGCGATGACCTGGGCTCCCAGCAGCAGGATCAGGGTGACAAACTCTATGCTGAGCAGCGCCACCACCGTGATGGCGATGGAGCCGTAAATGACGTTCACCATTGAAATGGCCCCGTAATACCAGACCAGCACCCGGCGGGTGATCTCCCAGAGCACCGCCGCGGTCACCCCGCCCACCAGTGCGTAACGCAGCCTGACCCGCACCACGGGGAGCACCAGGTAGAACGAGCTGAAGAGCAGCACCTCGCCCAGTAGCCCCATGGTATAGAGCGCCGCGCCGGAGGCGCCGCCCAGCTCCAGTCCCCAGCCCAGGAACTCCAGGTGCCTGCTTTCCAGGTTCTCGACGGCGCCGACGATCAGGGACGCGACGATGATGCCGAGCCCCATGACGAAGATGTAGCCGTAGGGGATGATGGCGGAGACCAGGTAGTTGCGGCGCGGGACCCTGGGGTGCCGGGAGAAGATCACCGACATGGCGCTTTGCAGCATGGAGAAGGCCAGGGAACTGAAGAACAGCATGCCGAGAAAACCGATACAACCGATCGCCGTGCGGTGCTCCAGGAAAGCCCGCACCTGTTCGGTCAGGGTCGTCGCATAGCCGGGCACCGCCATTTCCAGGTAGCGGGACAGGGTCTGGACCAGTTGCTGCTCCTGGATGAACTGGGTCAGCACGACCAGGGCGAGGATGGAGAGCGGCACGATGGAGAGCAGGGTATAATAGGCGACAGCGCCGGCCAGCAAGAGTCCCTGGTTCCCCAGGAAATTGCGCACCACCCGCAGCAGGAAGCCGAAGCTGCCGCCCATTAACCCATCCATCAACCGCCGCCAATTCGCCATGGTGTACCCTCTTGAAACTGCCCCCTACCCATCCCTAGCGGCGCTGCTGCCCGCCGCCGCCGGACCTGCCGTGCGAGGGAAGCGAAGGCATGGAACGGCCGGCAGGCGCGGACCGGAAGGCCCGGGTCCCCCCGTGGCCTCCGGCGTCCGGGCGATGCTCCCCGCCGCCGCGATGCTCTCCGCCGCGAAAACCTCCGCGGTAGGGAGCCACGTGATAGCCGGGCCCCCAGCCGCCGTAGTCGACGCCGTACGGCTCATAGTAATCCGCTCCGACCCCGATGTTGACGTCCCCGCCGCCGTCGTAGCCGTAGCCGCCGTAGGGAGCGATGCAACCGGTCACCAGGAACAGCAGGCTGCCGACCACCAAAGTGCGTTCCGTCCAGCGTAACAGTGAGTTATTCACTTGGCACCTCCTTGCTCTCGCCTTCCGGCCATTCCAGCAGCCCGAAGGTCGCTCCCTGGGGGTCGGCTACCACCGCCACCTTGCCGCCCTGGCGGTCGGCATGGGGCGCGACCAGCACGCGGCCGCCCAGTGCCAGGACCTTGGCGGCCGACTGGTCCGCGTCCGCTACCCGCACGAAATTAAGCCAGTGGGGATAGGCCTTGGGCCGCTCCGCGGGGAGCGAATTGACGCTGGCGCGGGCGTAGTCGCCGGAGGAGAACAGCAGGTGCTCCACGCCCGGGGCCGCGGGGAGCTCGAAGACTTCATAGTTGAATAATTTCTGGTAGAAGGCGGCGGCGTGCTCCGGGTCGCTCGTGATGAGCGAGCTCCAGATCCACTCCCCTTCGCCCGCCAGAACGTCAGGCGGGTCGCCGCTGCCGGAGGCCAGCACCGCGAAGACCGCCCCCTGCGGGTCGGCGAAGACCGCTTCCCGGCCGCGGTCCGGGGCGTCACGCGGTTCGAAAAGCACCTTGGCGCCGTTTTGCAGCGCCAGCTTTTTCGCGGCGTCGACATCGGCCACCGAGAAGAAGGTGAGCCACGCCGGCCGCCGCTGGCTGGCCGCGTTCAGCTCCTTGTGGAATAGACCCGCGACCGGAAGCCCCTCGAGATAGGCCTGCGCGTACCTCGCCCCGCCCGCCTGCTGCTCGCGGAAGGTCCAGCCGAATAGCCCCCCGTAAAACTGCTTGGCGGCGCTAAGGTCCGGCGTCACCAGCTCCACGAAGACCGCCTTGCCGGCGTGATGCTCGGTGCTCGCGGGGTCGCAGAGCGCCGGCAACCGGGGCGCAGCCGCCAGGCTCGGCAGGACGCCCACCATACCGAAGAGCGCGGCGCAGAGCCCTTGCCTCAGGCAGCGCCCGATTGCGCCAAGCCGCCGCGCGCGCGGGCTCACCCGCTGGGGCGTCGCTTGGCTGGTCAGCCTTGATTCGTTTTGTGCCTGCATCGTGACCTCCATGTGTGTGTTTGTACGTGTGCGTGTGCGTGCGTGTGGTGGACAGTTTCCAACGGAGCGGCCCTCACCGGCTGCCGCGGTCGCGCCATTCGACGGCTCCGAAGTGGGAGTCTCCCAGGTAAGTATAGACCAGGCTCACCGTGCCGTCACTTTGGTGCCTGCTGGGCTGGTTGCCGTACTGCGAATCGCGCAGCGACTCGACGTACTGCAGCCCCAGGCCGTGGCGGCGGTAGATCCTCACGTTGAACCCGGTCTTCAGGCGCACGATGGTCTCCGAGCCCCCGGCGTTATCCAGGGCGTTGCTGGTGGAGATGAAATGGCCGGTACCGTCGACGTAGTAGCCGCGCGCGTCCAGATCGAGCGCGACCCTGGTGCCGAAGAGCAGGCGCAGTGCCAGCAGCATCTGCGGGGCGACGCCGTAATGGTAGTCCCGGTCACCGGTGGCGACCGGCGTCGACCCGGCGGCGCCGAAGCCGACGCCTCCCAGAAGCGACCCCTGCAGCGCGACGCCCGGGGCCACCCAGTACTGGGCGGTCGTCCCCAGGGAGAGGGCGGTGGTCGAGACGCGGAATACGGTCGGTGCCAGGTAGTCGTAACTGCCGTAGACCCCCCAGATGCCGCGGTAGTCGTCGCCCGAGTGGTAATCCGTGCCGTAGAGCAGGCCGCGCAACAGCACGTCGTTGACGGGGCTCTTGGTCCGGGCCTGGCCGCTGATCTCGAAGTCGAAGTAATCCAGGGGGCGCCGGTAGCTATAGTCCGGTTTCCCCGGCAGCCCGTAGGCCATGGCGAAGTCGAGGTTCGCGTTGAGCTGGGAGAGGCTGTTGAAGCTGGAACCGAGCTGGAAGCGCCAGGCGGTCGCCGGGTCCTGGTCCGGGAACACCGTCTTGAAACGATCCCCGTAGGCGTAGCGGTTGAAGGCGCTGGGTGGCGAAATGATCGCCGCGCCGATCTCGTGCATGGTATCGGGCCGGGCGCCGTTGCTCTTCAGCACCAGCGACGACATCCGGAACAGCGCCTCGCCGAGCAGGCTCCCCGCGTTGCCGGTGGTGATCATGTCGTTGATGGAGGGGGGATCGGTCTCGCCGGCCATCTTCCAGATGAAGCTCCCCACGTTGCTGTAGGCGAGCGACTCCCAGAAGCCGAGGCCCGAGGAGCGCGCCAGCCCGTACATGGTCGCCCCCTGATAGGGATGGGCGAACTGGTTCACGTTGAAGGGGTCCTTGTCGAACACCCAGTTCTCCTTCCTCAAGTGGTCCCAGGTGCTGGAGAAGGTGGAGCTGTACACTTTCTTGCCGTCCTCGGTCTGGCCCGAGTAGACCACCCGGTCATAGGCGTTCAGCAGGCCCAGGAAGCCCGGCACCTCGAGGGCGGGAATCAGGTAGCTCTTGTTGGCCCCGGTTTCCCAGTTATGGACCCCCGGGTCGGCCTGGGCCGCCTCCTTCGCGGGGCGGTCGACGTCTATGGGCTTGGGGTCCTTGACGCGGCGCCAGCCGGGCTCGATACCAATCGCCTCGGGAGCCGCCGGCACGGGCTGCGTCACGGGTGCCTGCGTGGCCCCGGGAGCGATGGTTTGGTCCGGTTTGGGCGGGTTGTCGAAACCGGTGATAACCGGCAGCAGCGCGGCAAAAGCCAGCACTTTGAAAAAGGGGCCCAGGGCGGACCCGACTGTCTGGCGCATCTCAACCTCCTATCAGTTCAGGCATGATCTAGTGTCAGCCTTCGATTGGTCGTATAGCGTGACGGTAATATTTCATTATGGCAGGCCGGCGCTTCTGCCGCAACGGACAGCCTTCCAGGAAAGGTGAGACTGGTCCCGAACATGTTTCTTTGCCAAGAAACCCCTAATACAGTTTACAGCCTGCACAGAAGGTAATCCGCAACTAACATGCCAGAGAAAAGCGGCGCCGACCGCCCGCGCAAGGGTCCGAAAGTACGGCGGATACTTGTCACCGGAGGCAACCGGGCGCCGGGAGGGCGCCGGGCAAAACCGTCACCCTTGACGTTACCGCCAAATATGACGGGAGGCCGGCCGCGCTCTCTGCCTGGTCTGCCTGCCTGCTCAGGCAAAAAAAACGTGTCCATAAGCATAAAAACATGATAGCCTTCTAAAACGAGAGCTCAAGCTCTGCACAAGGATTCCTTATGGGCACTAACAAAGACAAGAGTCTGGCAACCTCCGTTAATCGGCAACGCCATGCCGGTGAACGGCTGTATGCGGATATGTCCGCGTTGCATGCTCCCCTGACAGAGGAAGCGATTTTGAGACTCGTCCAGCAGCTCGAGGTGCACCAGGTTGAGTTGGAGTCCCAAAACGAAGAGCTGCGCCGCGTCCAGGAGCATCTAGAAGTATCGCGCAATGAATATACCGAGCTCTATGACTTCGCGCCCGTTGCCTACTTCACCATGGACGCGGCCGGGGTGATACGCCAGGTGAATCTGGCCGGCGCCCAGCTCCTTGGAGTTGAGAGGCAGATTCTGGTCAACAGGCCCCTCGCCGGTTTCATAGCCGACACCCAGGGAAAGGAGATCTTTTCCCGGCACCTCGCCAGTGTCGCGCGCGGGCCGGAGGTCAACCGCTGTGAAATCAGACTCAGGAAAAAGGACGGCGCGGAGATTTACGGCGAGCTGCAGAGCGTCACGGTAGCCAGAGGGGCAAACGGCGGCGGCCAGGTCCAGATCCTCTGCTCGATAGTCGACGGCACGGCGGCCCGGCTGCTGGAAAGAAAGCTGCAGGAGGCGCACGACAGACTGGAACTGACGGTGTCCGAGCGGACCGGGGAGCTCGCCCGGGCCAACCTGCAGCTCACCCAGGAAATCGGCGAACGGATGCGGGTCGAGGAATCGCTCCGGGTGGCCTATGCGGAAATAACGCGGTTGAAGGACCGGCTCCAGGCCGAAAACGTCTACCTGCAGCAGGAGGTGGCCCGGCACTTCAACTTCGGCGAGATCGTCGGCCAGAGCCCCAGCCTCGCCCGGGTGACCCTGCAGGTGGAGCAGGTGGCTCCCATGAACGCGACCGTGTTGCTGTTGGGCGAGACCGGCACCGGCAAGGGGGTCGTGGCGCGCGCCATCCACAGCTCCTCCACCCGCAAGGGGCACCCCATGATAACCATCAACTGCGCGACCCTGCCGGCGACCCTGGTGGAAAGCGAGCTCTTCGGGCGGGAAAAAGGCGCCTTCACCGGTGCCTTCGCCCGCCAGATCGGGCGCTTCGAGCTGGCTGACGGCGGTACCATTTTCCTGGACGAAATCGGCGAGATGCCGCTGGAGCTGCAGAGCAAGCTGCTGAGGGTGGTCCAGGACGGCGAGTTCGAGCGTGTGGGCGGCACCCATACCCTGAGGACCGACGTGCGGATCATCGCGGCCACCAACCGGGACCTGGAGCAGGAGGTCCGCTCCGGCAAGTTCCGGGAGGATCTTTTCTACCGGCTCAACGTCTTCCCCATCACCATGCCGCCGCTCAGGGAGCGCAGGGAGGACATCCCGCTGCTGGTGAACCATTTCCTCGCCAAGTTCAACCGCAAGATCGGCAAGAAGGTCGAGATCGTGGGGCAGGAGACCCTGGACGCCTTGCGGGAGTATCACTGGCCCGGCAACGTGCGGGAGCTGGAAAGCGTCATCGAGCGGGCGGTCATCATCAGCCGGGGGAGCGTGCTGCAGGTGGACCGGCTCGACTGTTTGGTGCAGAAGGCGGCGGCCGACCGGGTCGAGCGGGACGTCGAGGGTGACCAGAAGGGGCGCTCGGACGTGAAAGTCCTCGCCGACCTGGAGCGCGACCACATCATGGGCGTGCTGCAGCAGACCGGCTGGCGTATCGAGGGGAAAAACGGTGCCGCCGGGATACTGGGGCTTAACGCCAGCACTCTGCGCGCCCGGATGAGGAAATTCGGGATCACCCGTGGCTGAAGCTATCGACTTCTTTTGCTTCTCTGTTTGATACGGTCGTTCATGGTGCCAGCTTAGTGACGTTGATCGAATAGGGATATTTGTTGCCGAACCCGGTCGCCGTCAGAGCTTTGCCGTCGTAACTGTAATCCTCGTCGGATTTGGGCCCCCTGCAGGTAAACCGGATGCGCTCTTTCTTCTCCCTGATTTCGCAGCTGGTCCTGGCCCACCTCTTGATTCCGCAGTCATTGCATTCGGCCGTGAGCGAAACCGTATTGGCAGGCAGGTCGACCGACACTATCTCAGTCTGGTATTTATGCCCCACCGGTTTTGAGTTTTCCACCTGAATGACCCCTTCGAACTTCCCGACCATGGACTCGAGCAATGTGTAATTGCCAGTGTCTCCAAAGGCATCGAGCGAGACCGTCCCAAGAAGCAGTAGCGCCGCGCCGAAAACTGTCATTGATCTGTTTTTCATGTCATTCACGCTCTGCTTGCGTACCTTGAGATAGGCTACCCGGTTACTTGCCCCAAAACTGGTTGAACTGGCCGATCTTCACCTGAACCTTGCCGACTATCCTTTCACTCGCTCCCTCGGCTTGCAGCTTGGGACTATCGCTGATGAACCCGGCGACTTCCTTGACCTTCCCCCTCAGCTGGTGCAGCATGCCCTGCGCCTGGTCCTTCGTGCCGGATTCCATGGTAGCTCTCCTTTGTGGTCGGGTACTTCGCTTTGCTTTAATTACCTGCTTACCGTGAGCACCTGGCAACTGGCGGGTTGCCCAGCCGCGTGCGCCTGGGTGGCGAGGCCGACCAGGAGGACGCCGAGCAGCAGCAGCACGAGGCTTAGAGTCCTTCTTAGCTGCCCCTGGTCCGGTTGATATATCGCTGCGCAGCCGTAATATTCTGACCGTTCGAATGCTTCGCGCCGTTTTTCCATGAGTGCTCTCCTTTGGCTACTGTACTGAATGTAGCAGAAAACATGACAGTGATCATGTGCTGCTGTACTAAGTACATTACAACTAACGTGCCAGCTTCAAACTTTGGCAATAATAAGTTCAACTGACTGATAGGATAGGCTATTTTTAAATAGTAAGGATGGGTCGAAAGAAACATCGCCTGATTGAATCCGTCGTGTTTAACACATCCGCCATATGCGGCGGAGCCTGATGACCATCGTTCCCACGCTCCCGCGTGGAACGGGTGCTCAGGACGCTCCAGCGTCCAGCACCGGAGGTGACCTGAAGCGTTACCAGATGTTGTCCCACGCTGGCGAACGGGACCAAGGGAGCGTCCCTGGATGCATTCCCACGCCGGAGCCTGGGAACGATAGCCGATGCGCCCCTGCCTGCGCCCTGAGTTGGTAGGGGCGAACCTTGTGTTCGCCCGTGCTAGGAATCCCGGATAAAAAAAAGCCGAGACAGGACGATATTGCGTCCCTGCCTCAGCTCAGTAATCCTCACCGGCGCGACCCGCGCCGTTATCTGAAGCGGGACCTCGCGGTATCGACGGCTTCTCCCATGGCGCTCCAGGCCTGTTCCAGTCCCGCCTTCAGGTCTTCCCAGGCGCTTTCGCCGGCCTGCTGCATTTCACCGAGCTTCAGGCGTGCGGCGGCCTGTTTTGTTTTCAGCGCCTCGATCTGCTCGCCGTACTCAACCTTGAGTCCCGCCTTGGCCCTGCCCGCCTTGGTTATCAAGGCGTCGATCTCCGCGTTCCACTCATCCAATTTGGCCTGCATTCTTTTAACGTACTGATCTTTGGTGCTCATGATGTGTCTCCTTGTACTTGAACCGGTACCGGGTACTGATCTTAATGGGTATGACTCTTAAAGCATCTCTACTCGATGGACATATGGTTCCTGACTTCCTTCACACCGCGCACGTCACCGGCGAGTTTGCTGGCCAGTTTCAACTGGGCCTGGTTGTTCGCCGTGCCAGTCAGGGTGACCACGCCGCGCTTCGTCTTTACCTTGGTATTGATGGCGCTGGACGAGCGGTGATAGAGCAGCGTCATCTTCACCTGGGAGGTGATGGAGGCGTCATCGATCTTCTCGCCGGCTGTGCGCCCCTGCTTCGGGGGCTCCGTCACGCTCATCTCGTTACGCAGCTCGCTAACCCCGTCGACGTCCTTGGCGTATTCGGCCGTCAGTTCCTTTTGGGCCTGGCTGTCGGCGGCACCGCGCAGCGTCACGACCCCGTCCTTGGCGTCGACCTCGGTCGAGGCGCCTTTCAGGCTGCGGTGCAAAAGCAGCGTGAGCTTCACCCTGTCGCGCAACCAGGCATCCGAGTTGGTGGTGGGAGGAGTGCCCCTGACCTCCAGCCGGTCCTCCACGTTCTTGACGCCGGGCAGCCCGGCCACGGTGTCCCGCGCCAACGCCTTGTGGGAGCGATCCGAAACCAGCCCCGTCAGGACGACGTTGCCGTCCCTGGACTGGATCTTGATGTCGTCGCCCTGCAGGTAGGTCTTGAACACGTACGACTGCTGGGCGGAGCCTTCGATGCGGCTGTCCATTCTCGAAGCAAACACCGGCGCGCTGAACGCCAGCAGGGCCAGCGCTGCCAGCAGGATCGAAACAGAATTTTTCGCTTTCATGGAAATGGTCCCCTTTTTATGCTGTTGATGCTCATCTATCAGACGTGCAGTACTCCGTGGGCCCGATGCCGTCTGGAGTCAGGTGTGGTTAACGCTGCTGGGCACTACGCTGAGCGCTCCGGTGCGCCGGCGGAGTGCGATTGCTCGCGCTCAGGTACGCGAGCGCCGGTTTGGGTCCAGGCGGGCGAGGTCCTGCATGGTATGAAAGACCAGAGGGCCGGCCGGCTCGCGCTGGGGAGCATCGCCGGGTTTTCCGAAGATCGCGTCGAAGTCGCTGTTGAACTTGAGGAAAGCTACCTGCTCCCGGTCACTGGCACCTGATCTCATGGCGTTACTCCTCCTGGATTTGGTTTGGGTCGTGGCTTTCGCAGAAGCGGCATTGCCGCCGCGAACTTCACGTGCCGGAGGACGCTGCTACAGGGGTTGCCACTGTTTCCACGGTTTCTTGCCAAAACAATGTTCATCGTGTCATGTCATGGCAAACAAAGTACTCTACAACTAGCGTGCCAGAAATTTTTATGAGTATTTAAAGAGATAACTAGTCGACACGACACAAAATCCTGGAAAGGGTACCTGCGGAGTCAAAGGCGGACGGCTACGGATTCCGTCAGGTTTAACATAACTGCTAAATGTGGCGGAGCCCCTTGCTGCAGCTGTCGGGCACAAAAAAAGACCCCGCTCGAGGAGGAAAAAGAGCGAGGCCAAATGCAACCAATCGTGTGGTAATCGTTTAGCTTCGCATCACCTCATCCTGAGAATCCCCTTCCCGGCTTGGAGCAGAGTTGGATGGAGATGCTGCAAAACAATGTGACGAAGTAGCATTAATGCTGGCGCAGGAAGCGCAGTTCCAGTTTCAGGCGCTCCACCTCCTCCAGCAGGTCGAACATGAACTTGAGCAGGGTTAGATCGAGGCCGTGCGTCGTCCGCACCCGCTCAATGCGCCGAACGGCATGGATCGCTTCCTCACTGAACGCCATGACGCCGTAGGGCGGCTGGGACACCGACTCCACCAGGCCGACACGGCAGTAGACCAAAAGGGCGCGCCGGGGGACTCCCGCCAGATGGGCGGCCACCTCCAGGCCGTACAGTTGGTTCGGCTTGGGCTGATACAGCTCGAGGGCGCGCTGCGGCGGATGGTCGTGGGCGTTTCGCTTACTCATGATGTGCTCCTCGGGTTAAAGGTCGAGGCTGCCGCCAGCTGTTCCCAGAGGGCTTTTTCTTCCGGGCTGAGCTGCGTGGGGACCTGGATGCTGGCTATGGCGTGCAGATCGCCCGGCGCACCGCTCTCGGAAGGGAGCCCCTTGCCGCGCAACCGGAACTCCTGACCGGCCGTCGTGCCGGGCGGCACTTTCAGGGCGACCGTGCCGTCCAGGGTCGGGATGTGGGCGCGGGCGCCCAGTACCGCTTCCCACGGGGCGAGCTCCAGGTCGTAATAAAGGTTGGCCTCCTTCACCCGGAAGTCCGGGTGCTTGGCGAACTTCACCCGCAGGTAAAGGTTCCCCGAGACGCCGCCACCCTCCCCTTCCTGCCCCTTGCCCGCCAGACGGATGAGCTGGCCCTCCCGGACGCCGGGGGGGATTTTCACCCGCAGGGTCTGCACGGTTGCTTCCCCGGTGGCCGGGTCGCTGCGCTGCAGGCTGATGGTGCGGGTCGAGCCGTGCAGCGCTTCGCCCAGCGTCACCAGGATGTCGCTCTCGATGTCCCCGCCGCGCTGGGCGAAGCCGCCACCCGCGCCGTCACCCCGGGACCCGCCGAAACCGCCTCCCGGGTGGCCGCTCGACCCGAAGAACTGCTCGAAGAAATCGCTGAAGCCCGTGCCGTCGAAACTGAACTCGGGGCCCTCCGGCGTGGCACCGCGGGAGCGGCGGGGCCGCGGCCCCGCCTGCCGGCCCGGCTGGTTCCAGTCCGCCCCCAGTTCGTCGTACTTTTTCCGCTTGTCAGGGTCGCTGAGGACTTCGTTCGCCTCGTTTATTTCCTTGAACCTGACCTCGGCGCCGGCCTTGTCCTTGGCGACGTCCGGGTGGTACTTGCGCGCCAGGCTCCGGAAGGCCTTCTTGATGTCGGCCTCGCTCGCCTTCGCGTCCACGCCGAGCACATCGTAGTAGTTCTTGAAATCAACAGACATGGCGGACCTTGTGCTTTAGCTCTGATAACGTCGTGCTGGTTTCCATGCTGTATCCTCCGTGCCGCAAGCGGCGCTGCTGTTCGTGTCTTCCCTCCAGGGGGAGCGCCCTGGCTTACCTCGCACTTCCCCCCTCCCGACCTCCCCCCTCCGGGAGCAGGTGAGTTGGATGGAGCGGGCGAGGGCCGGTTCTCCTGGCCCGGGCGCTTCAATCCATCAGGACGTCCGAGTCGAGGCACATCCTGATGACGGCGGGATCGAAGTGGGTTCCCGAAAGCGAGAGCAGGTGCTCGCGCACCTTTTCCTGGGGCCAGGAACTGCGGTAGTGCCGGTCGCTCCTCAGTGCGTCCCAGACGTCGACGACCGCGAAGATGCGCGCGGACAGGGGGATCTGCTCGCCCTTCAGGCCGAGCGGATAGCCGGTGCCGTCCCACTTCTCGTGATGCGAGCAGGGGATGTCGAGCGCCGCGCGCAGGTAGCGGATCGGCGACAGCATCTCGTAGGCGAATTCGGTGTGTTTTTTCATCACGGCCCACTCCGTATCGGTCAGCTTGTCCTCGTTGAGCAAAATGCCGTCCGGGATTCCCATCTTGCCGATGTCGTGCAGCAACGCCCCCCAGCGCACCTGCACCAGGTCCGCCTCGCTCATTTCGAACAGGCGCCCGAGTTTGACGGTCAGCACCGCGACCCGCTGGGTGTGCCCCTCGGTCACGTTGTCGCGCAACTCCATGGCGCGCGACCACCCTTCGATGGTGGCGTCGTAGGCCTGGGAAAGCTCCGTGTTGCTGCTTTCCAGACTGTCGAACAGCATCGAGTTGTCGATGGCTATGGCGGCCTGGGCAGCTAGGGCCTGGAGGAAATCGAGCCATCCCTCGCGCGGCGCCTGGTGCGCGCGCCGGAAAACCTCCAGCACCCCCATGAACTTCCCCTTGGCGATCAGCGGCACCCCGTAGTAGCCCACGAAGTCCTCTCCGGCCAGTTCCAGCCCGCTTATCAGGCTGCCGCTACGCTTGCCCATGTCGGAGATCCGGACGATGCGCGGGTCCTGCGCGGTCTTGCCGGCATACCCCTTGGCCAGGGGCCGGCGCGCCTCTTCGATCTCCTTGGTGCGGAAACCTTTCCCGGCCTGGTATTCCAGGGTCCGCGCCGCCGGCTTGTAGAGCAGCACGTCCGCCGCTTCGACCCGCAGCTGGACCATGGCATGGGCGAGCAGCGTCGCCAGACTGAGATCGAGGTCGAAGCTGGCATTGATGGCGCGGTCGATCTCGACCAGGGCGGTGAGATGCTCGATCTGCTGCCGGAGCATGTTCTCCGCGCACCTGATCTCGCTGATGTCCCCGAAAGTAACCAGTACCTGGATCAGCTGCCTGGCAGCATCGAACTTGGGGAAGGCGTTCACCAGGACCCAGGTGGCGGCGCCGACCCCGTCACGGCTGATCCCCATCACGAAATTCTTCAGCGGCCGCCCGGAGGCGATCACCTGGTTGACGGGATACTCCTCCACCGGCAGCGCGGAGCCGTCCTCGCGCTGAAAGTGCCATGCCGGGTCGCCGGCCTCCCGGCCCAGCATCAGGTGCGGCAGGATCCCCAAAAGCTGCGAGGCCGCCGGGTTGCAGAGCACGACCTTGCTGTCCGGAGTGTGGACCACGACGCCCACCGGCAGCTGCTTGATCAGCAGCCAGTGGTCCTCGAGGTTTTCGATCAGCGACCAGTGCGCATCCTGCTTGGCGCGCAGGGCCGCCTCGGCCCGCTTGCGGTCGCTGATGTCGCGGATGTTGCACTGGATGACCTTTTCGCTCCCCACCAGGTACACGTTGCTGACGAATTCCACCTGGATCAGCCGGCCGGACTTGGTCCTGAGCGGCAGGTCGTCGTAGCGGATGAACTGGTCCTGTTGCAGCGCCAGGAATGAGCTCCTGCTGGCCTCGACATCCCGGAAGGCGCCGACCTCCCAGAGCTTCTTCGCCACGAATTCCTCCCGCGAGTAGCCGAGCATCTGGATCAGGTACGGGTTCACGTCGCTGATCGACCCGGTCTCGGCATCCAGGATCAGGATGCCGTCCTGGGCCGCCTCGAAGAGCCGGCGGTAGCGCAGTTCGGAGTTGCGCAGCGACTGCTTCAGCACGCTCTCCGGGGAGACCGGGAGCGTGGGCGGGGTCTTCTGAGCTGCAGCGCTGCGGGCCATGGCGGCCTCCCTAGTACTCCTTGAGATTGCTGAACTCGCCCGAGGCAAGAAAGGTCTTGGGCGACTCGACGAAGGCGTAGATGTTCTCGACGATGCTCAGGTGCTTGCGCTCCTCGTCGGCGATCTTCAAGAGGACCTGGCGGGTCCCTTCGTCCTTGGTTTGGGCGGCCAGTTCCCGGTAGAGCTCGACACCTTTCTCCTCCTGCGCCAGCACCAGCCGGTAGGCGTCCGGGGTCTCCTTGAGCTGCGCCATGAGCTCGCGCTTGGCCAAAAGGGGCCGGAACAGGCAGGCCGCCTGGTCCAGGGCGGAGAAGTGGAACTTCTGGGGGTCGATGCTCCCCTGCAGCTGCAGCAGGGCGTCGTGGTGCTCCTGCTCGGCCTGGGAGAGCATGGTGAAGAGATTCTTCAGCTCGGGATCGCTGGCGCTCGCCGCCAGCGCCAGGTAGAACATCCCGGCTTCTTCTTCCATCTTGATGGCACAATCGAAAACGTTCATGTTTTTTCCTTTGTACAGCTAGCTACCGGGTAGAGTGCGCGGGGGCTCTCCACCCGGAAAGCCTGTAAGTGTGCGCGAGGGCTCTCCACCTGGAAAGCCCGTCAGTGTGCACGATGGGCTTCCGGTCCGGGTGGCTCATGCCTTGGCTGGGGAGGTTCTGAGCAGGCAGGCCGCACCCTTCAGCAGCCTGAACTGGCACTTCTGCGGGCCGAACTTCCCGGTGATCTCCACCAGGGCGTCGTGATGCACCAGCTCGGCATCCGCCAGTACGGTGAACAGGTTGTTCACCTCGAAGTTCGCGGCGGCCGACTCCAGTTGTTCGTGACGCACGCCGGCTTCTTCTTCCATCGTTGTGGCACTGTCTGAAAGGTTCATCTGGTTTTCCTTTGCCTTTATAAGGACGGCTGGGTCCCGGGCGCGGCGGCCTCGCCGCGGCAGCAGGGGGGTAAGGTCGGATGTTGCCGGTGCCTGAACGCCTCCGTCTGCCGGAGAGATAAATCGCAACTAACGTGCCAGGAGGCCGCAGGCGGGCGGCGGGTCCGCAAGGGTGCGAATCTACAGGAGAGCCTGCAGCTGGAGCCGGCGCGCCGGGGCGGAGCCCGCCGCACGAAGCCGTCATATTTGACTGAAATGCCAAACCTGACGGGTTCCGGCGGTCGCCGGCGCCGGCGCCCCGCATCCCTCCCCTCCCCTATTAGCTCGCCCTATCAGGCCCTTGCGGAGCCATCGGCCGCAAAAGGGACCTGTGGCACGTAAGTTGCCAATCATTCGGGATGGGAAGCGCAGTTCCTTCCCGAAAATCAGATCCGTGATCGACACGGGGAGGCACGATGAAAATTGTTATGACTGGCAGCAAAGGGCAACTGCAGGGCAATCTGACCGAATCCGAGGTCACCGGCAGCTGCATCGCATCGCTCACCAACTCTTTGCAGCAAATTGAGTCCTGCGGTGCCACCAAGGTCCGCATCGACTGCGGCAGAATACTGCGGGCCGACACGGGCGGCCTCAGGCTTTTATACGTCTGGATGCAGTGCGCCAAGTTCAGCGGAGTGGAGCTTGAACTGGTGAACCTGTCCGACTGCCTGCGGCAGCTCATGGGCAGGTGCGGGATAGCGTGCTGCACGGAGCAATTCGCCTAACAGCCTGGCGGCAGCAATAACCGAACCAGGCAAAGAGAATAAAAGGAGACGAACCATGGAAGCCGAAGAAGGGAAAAGAGTCAGGATCAGCTTCGTCTGCAAGCTGGAGGACGGGACCATCTACGACACGGCGGTCCGGGACCCGCTGGAATTCGTGATCGGCCAGGGTAACAGCTTGCCCAGCCTCGAGACCGGTGTGCTCGGCATGCAGCCCGGCGACACCCGCACCATCAAGGTCTCCGCCGCCGAGGTGGAGGAGTTCCCCTTCAACGAAGACGAGGCCCCGACGGAGTCCCATTTCCCGGCCGGAGCCGGCAGGATCCCGGAACTGCAGTACGATTTCGGGCCGAGCGAGGGGGGGGACGACGACGTGTACCTGGCCGCCCCTCCCGATCCCGACGGGCAGGCCGAGCGCGAGCCCGCCGGGCCGGACTTCATCTTCGAGGTGGAGATGCTCTCCGTGGAAGACGCCGACCTCGAACTGGGAGATGAAAACCAATGAAAGCATACATCCAAGCCGGCGCCACCCTTTTGTTGTTACTCTGCTGCGCGGCGCCCGGGCGCGCCGAAGAGAAAATCCAGTCGCTTTGCGAGGTGCACTATCCAAGCGACACCCGCATAGAGTCGAGCTGCCTGCTCCTTAAATGGACCGACACCCCGAGCGCCCTCTTCGGGGAGCACTGGCAGGACGTACTGCGCTTCAACCGGATGGACCGGCGCCACTTTCACGGTGGCGTCTCCATCAAGGTCCCCAAACGGCTGGAGGAGGTCAAGAACTTCTCGCCGCTGCCGCAGAGCTACCCGGACGCAGCCAAAGAGGCGAAGTTCATCCTGGTAGACCAGTCCGAAGGCTACCTCGGGGCCTACCAAAACGGCAAGCTGATGTTCTCCTTCCCCGCCGCGGTCGGCATCAAGGGGCACCGGGCGCCTGACGGCAACTTCAGGGTGGACGCCGCCGACGAGCACCACATTTCAAACGTCTACAAGATGGAGGAGATCGGGCGTCCTTATCCGATGCACTACGGGCTTAGGTTCTTTGTGGATAAGAAGAGCGCCGACTGGGACACCTACTGGATCCACGGGCGCGACGTCCCGGGCTACCCCGCCTCCCACGGCTGCATCGGGCTCTACGACGAGCAGATGCAGTTCGACTACTACAATGCCTACGACCGGAAGGTGAACAAGGCGAATTTCCACCAGCTGGAGAAGCCGTTCCTCGACTCGGCCAAGACCCTGTACCAATGGGTGGTGGCGCCCGCGAGCGAAACCGGTAAATTCCAAAAGGTAAAAAGCGGCCCCAGGGTGCTGATCATCGGGGAGCCGTCGCTGTAACGGCCGGGGCGGCCCGCCAAATACGACGGTTACGTCGTGGATGGCGGTTTCAGCCGGCGCCCACAACGGGCCAGGCTGCCAGCACTTTCACGGTACCTTGTTTAATCAGCCAGTTGCGCACTTGGCACCGGCGCGTTTCCTCTGGCATGCTAGTTGTAATGACCTACCTTAGAAAGAAATGAGAACAGTCACATTTTTATCCCATTGGTTCCAGGGAAACCTGCCTACCGGGATTTCCGCTGAGCCGTGCAGCTAACTACCCGCCCCCCATGGCAGGTGCAAAGGAGAACACCATGAAACTCAGAAACTACTCGCTGGCCTGCTGCACCCTGCTGCTGCTCAGCTCCACCGCCTTCCTGGGCGGCTGCGCCACCACCGGCATGGACCGCTCCGAGAGAGCCTCCAACTCGATTCAGAACGAGGACAAGGAGATCAGGAACCTGATCGTGCAGATCGACGTCACGGGCAGCTCCCTCGACTCCCTCATGATGGCCAAAGCGCCCGATCTGAAGAAGCCGTTCGACAGCTATTCGAATAATCTCGCCAAGCTCGACAGCGAAGGGAAGCGCACCATCAAGCGCATGGAGGAAATGAAGGCGCGCAGCAGGGATTATTTCGGAGAGTGGGAAAAACAGGGTGATACCTATACCAATCCGCAGATTCGCGAGCTGAGCGACGAGCGCCGCACCAGGCTGGCCTCCATCTACGCCCAGGTGCCCGAGGCGGGCATGGGGATCAAGGGTGCCTACCACGCCTACCTGACCGACCTGAAGGAAATCCAGCTCTACCTGTCCAACGACCTGACCCCGAAGGGGTTGGATGGCATAGCCCCGGCCGCGAACAAGACCATCCAGGACCGCGAGGCACTGAAGACCTCCCTGGTGCCGTTACTTGCCGCGCTGGACGCCATCCATGCGGAGCTTTACAGCGGGAAGAAATAGGACGCCAGACCATAAACGAACAGTGCTGCAGAGAACCCGCTCCGGCGGGTTTTTCTCTTTGGGGCCCGCGGCTCGACTCCCCGTCTGGCCGGGTTATCCACCACAAGTAGCAACAACCAAGTAAACGGCCCCAGCGCCGTCACTACTTCGAGAGGTTTTTATGCTTTGGACAATCTGCATGATACTGATAGCACTCTGGCTGGTTGGCGTAGTTACCTCATACACCATGGGCGGCCTGATCCACATCCTGCTCGTGATCGCCATCATCGTCGTACTGATGCGTGTCATTCAGGGGCGCAGAGCGGTTTAGCAAGCGAGATACTGCCAGGGGGCACCCGCAAGGGGTGCCCCTACAGGATTTAAAACCCCTTCAGGGAGGAGTCCTCGCCCCGATGCTGCGCCCGGACCTTGTCCCACTTCCCCTTGGTTTGCTGAATTCCTTGAGTCCCACCTGCGTATCAACGCTTTACCCCCCCGGTTAAAAAGGCTCTGTTAGGGGGAGTTGTTGGTTCCCTAAGGGGCACGAAAGGCGGGCGAATACAAGATTCGCCCCTACGGGCTCAATGTACTCCGTAGGGGCGAACCTCGTGTTCGCCCATTTTCGGCTCTTATCTGCCTACTGCTCGGCCAACATCGAACAGAAAAACAACGACTCCGCACCACAGAGCCTTTTAAATAAAACCTCCCTCCCTGAACAGACCGGACAGCGCCGGGTTACACCAGCGCCGCGGCCTTCGTAAGCCCGTGCTGCTTTTCGGGGGCGGGGTCACCGTGCAGATGCGGGTTGGGGAGCACCGGCAGCAGCTTGATCAGCACCTGGTAGCCCAAAAGCTCCATGGAGACGATGCCGACCGAGATCATCACCTCCGTGAAGGAGGGGAAATAGTGCCAGCCCCGGCCCGGATTGAAGCCGATCAGGTAGACGTTGAACCGGTACAGCGCCCCGCCCAGGAGCATCAGGAAGGCGCTGATGAAGAGCCAGCGCGGGGAACTCCAAAGCCTGGAGTTGCACAAAAGCAGGCTGCCCCCCGTTAGCAGCAACAGTTCCGCCAGGAAGAAGAGCGAATAGAAATCCAGGCGCAGCGCCGCCCCGACCTGGCCGCGATAGACCAGGTCCCCAAGCCTTACGGCGAGCCAGGTCGCCCCCAGCCAGGGGATGATCCGGGCCAGCCCCGACAGCTCCTCCACCTCGTAGCCCCGCTTCAGGATGAAGGAGGAGAGGACCGATTCCAGGATGACGATGGCGTACCCCATGAACAGGCAGTTGATCAGGAAGAGTAGCGGCAGAAAGCCGGTGTACCAAAGCGGGTGCAGCTTGGTCGGGGCGATCAGCATGAGCGAGCCCAAGGACGACTGGTGCATGGTCGGGAAAACCAGGCCGAGCACGACGATGAAGATCAGCACCTTGTTGAACTTGGGATGGAACCACGCCGCGGCGGAGTGGACCCAGGCCAGGGTGTCGCTCACCACGGCCTGGTCTTGGGGGGTGTGGCGCGGGTGGAAGTGGTAGAAGAGCTTTTGCAGCCGCTTCAGTTTGCTGTGCTCCAGCAGGCAGAGGATGGAGGGGAGGAACTCGATGATCTGCACCACGCAGTACGCCATGATGCAGAGGGCCACCTCGAACATGGCGGAATTGGGTTGCCAGCGCGACGGCATGAAGAAGCCGAAGGCGTTCCAGGGGCGGCCGATGTCCACCATCACGGAAAAGCCGGCCAGGCAGTAGCCGAAAAGGCTGGTCAGGATGGCCGACCGGATCAGGGGATGGTACTGCCAGCGGTTGCGGATGTACACCAGCAGGGCGACGGCATAGCCGCCGCAGGCGATCGCCGTGCCGGTCGCCACGTCGTAGGCGATCCAGATTCCCCAGGGGTAGCCGTCGCTTAGGTTGGTGACCGCGCCGATCCCCCTGGCGAACCGGACGATGATGAAGGCTATCCCCACCAGCGACAGGGCGCTCAGCAGATAAAACGACGGGGTGCAGATCTTGCCGTGCACCCGGACATACTCGGTACTGTGCTGCGTCATGTTCACTCCTCCTTGCTGCTGCCCGTCACCCGGGCCTTGCTGCGGTTTCTTAGCGCGACGGCGCAAAGCACGCCGTAGAGCGCCACCGGCGCGATGAACCCCTGGTAGATGGTGTGCTGGATCTGCTCGGAGAACACGGCCGGCGCCTGGCCCGGCAGCTCATTCAGGCCGAGTGCGGCGAAGGGGAGAGCCGACAGGTAGAGCTGGTTGGTGCCCCCAACTTCGTGCTCGCCATAGATGTAGTGTTGGTAGCCGGCGGAGTCGGCCTGTATCCTGGCGCGGGCCTCCTGCAGCAGCGCCCCGCGTTTGCCGAAGCTGATGGCGCCGGCCGGGCAGACCTCGGCGCAGGCCGGGATTCCCTTGCCCCGCAGGTTGGTGTGCTTGCACAGGTCGCACTTGACGATCTGGGGGGCCTTGCGGTCCCACTGGAAGCGGGGGATGTTGAAGGCGCACGCTATCTGGCAGTAGCGGCAGCCGATGCATTTGGTGCGGTCATAATCCACGATGCCGGTTACCTTGTCCTTGGTCATGGCGGAGACCGGGCATACCGACACGCAGGACGGCTCCTGGCAGTGCAGGCAGGAATACTTGACGTAGGACCAGCGTTTCGCGCTCTCCCTGCAGAGCTTGATCAGGGTCCGCGTGCTTCCGGAGAGGTCCTCCGGCGCGTCCCACAGCCCGTCCGGGTCGAAGGGGGCGCGCTCGTAGGAGAGGCCACCGCTTTCGAAGTTGACGCGCTTGCAGGCCGCCATGCACGCCTTGCAGCCGACGCAGCGGGTCGCGTCGTAGAGCATGCCGAGTTCGTCGTTGTTGACGGCCCGAGCCTGCCCGGCAGCCCGGGCCTTGGCTGCCAGCAGGCCGGCTCCCGTTACCCCGAGCACCCCAAAGAATTCCCTCCGACTGGTCTTTCTCATCTCAAAAATCTCCTTTTAAGCCCCAATGCCGTTAAGTTAATGTTTATCCACTGGCATGATGTGTTTGGTCCCCCCTATGCCAATAGGGGGGATGCTGAACGTAGTGAAGCAGGGGGGTGTTTTTCGCCGGCAGAGAGACCCCCCTGTCTCGCTTCGCGAGCCTTCCCCCCTACTTCGCAGGGGGGACACAGCAAAAGCCCTTCTTAGCTGAACGGCAGTGCGGCTGGGGGAGGGGTTAAGTTGCCAACTCCTCGGAATGCGGCAGCTGCCCCCGCCCCCTGCCCCCCTCCCGCAAGGGGCGGAGGAGAGTTCGATCAGGGGTGAAACTGTCAACTTAATGTCCGCCATTATTTGCCCGGCAGCCCGGGGTGCGCTTTCGTGGGTGCTGCAGGCTCCGGTTCCGGTTCCGTTTCCTTCTCCCAGCCGGTCCACATGGTCCGGATTTCCGAGAAAGGAGTGGGCCCCAGGGTCGTCAGGTAGAAGTGGGTGAACACAAAGGCGCACAGGCAGCAGGCCGACAGGAAATGAATCCCGTCCACCAGCTTGATCCCGCCCAGGTGGAACATCAGGGTGCGTAGCGGCTGGATGTCCAGCAGCAGGAACCCGGTAAAGCTCACCAGCGGCACGAAGCAAAACATGATGGCCAGGTAGGCGAGCTTTTGCAGTGCGTTGAACTTGTGCTCCGGGGTTGGGTGGAAGGGGTTGGGCCCGCCGCGGAAGTAATTGAAGAAGTAGTAGAACGCCTGCCGCACCAGGCCGTGCTTCAGGTCCTCCGCGGTCGGGAAGTACACCCGTCCGATAGTGCCGGAGACCATGACGTAATAGACCACCCAAAAAGCCATGAAGACCACCAGGGTGATGCCGGCCGTGTTGTGCAGGAACACGGTCGCCTGGTAGCTGCCGAACAGGTTGACCACATCGGGGAAGCGTATCTGGGCGCCGGTGAGGCAGAGGGTCACAACGCTCAGGGCGTTGATCCAGTGCCAGATCCTGATCGGCGTGGGCTGCATCAGCACCTCGACTTCCCGGGCGGGATCCGGACGGTCCTGTGCCCGCTCCTTGCGTGTCAGGAAGCGCAGCAGGCCGTGCCCCACCGGCATGATGAGCCCGCAGAGGACCACCAGGGCGCCGACTATGCTCAACGCTCCGGAGCGGGTGGCGCCGGTCATGTAGAAGTCGGGGGTCCCCTGCAGGATGTCGAGGTCCGCGCCCTTTTCCACCTGCAGCCGCCGGTACCTGCCGGAATCGGTTGGGAAGGAAAGATAGCCGGTCCGCAGGGCCGTGGTCCGTGAAACGTGGCAGAAGGTGCAGTCGCGGCGGTTGGCCAGGATCTGGAAACTGTGGGTCATGACCTCCGGCATCAAGACCCCCCGCAGGCGCATCCCGTCACGGCGGACTTTTTTGTTGAAATCCCGCAGTTCCTGCTCCGAGACGAACCGGTCGCCATTGCGGTCGACCAGGGAGGGGATGCCGCGTTCGCCGGCCAGCCGCCCCAGATCGCCCGAGGTCGCCAGCCGGAACCCGCCCTTTTGATCCTCCGTCTCGATAAAGAGGTTGATGAAGTAGTTCTCCGACCCGGTATGGCAGGTGATGCAGGGGAGTGAGTCCAGGTGCAAGGCCGCCTGGGGCAGCCATTTCCCGTGGCTTTGGACCGTTGCCGCCGCTCCGTGGCAGCCGGCGCAGACCGCGTTGACGTCGGCGCCCGAGGTGCAGATCAAGGTGCGCGCCTGGTGCGGGTTATGGCAGTTGGGGCACTGGGCGTCCTTCGCGTGCAGGCTCTTGCCGTACTCGCGGGCGATGGTGTCGTGGCACTCGCTGCAGGAGACGCGGGACGGCTTAGTGCCGTCGGAGGGATGCGACGCGGAGACGGAAGCGTGGCAGGTGGCGCAGCCGATCACCTGATGGCTGCTGCCGTTGAACCGGACCGGGTTTACATAGAGTCCCATGGTGCCTCGGGCAATGATGGAAGGCTCGCCGTGGCAGCTGAGACAGTCGCTGTTTTCCCGCTCGGCGCCAGCCGCCCGCGTCAGGAGGAAGATGCCGGACAGGATCAACAGTAGTGCCGGCGCCGCGCTTTTTGCTCTGATCCGCATTTTCGCACCCCCTCCAAGCAGACAGTCATCTGTGACGCATCTCAAGGTCCGGACACGGGCTGCAAGCTGCCGCCCTACCCTCTTTTATTTCCGCGTACCGGCGACGCGGGACGGGATCCCAGCTCTCCGGGTGCGCCCCTGGCGCGTGGCGCTACCCGCGGTCGCCTTCCGCCGAGAGGATGGGTTGCGACTAACGTGCCAGAGGGTAAGAGCCGCGCAAACCGGGGGGAAGTAGCTGGTTACGCAGGGGAAAAAGAGACGGGGCGCCCGGTCCGGGCTGCAGGCCGCCAACAGGAGCCGTCAGGTTTGACCGTAACCGCGATATATGACGGAGCGGGCCTGCCCGATTTGCACCGGCCGTCGGGCCCGGGCTCGAATCTTCCTTTAACATCAGTCTCTTGCCGGCGCCGGCGGGCGTTTGGCCCCGTTGGCATGTTAATCGCAAATTAGCTTACCTATGAAGAGATCCAGAAGTGCCAATAACGGCAATGCGTCAAACTAAAAGGAGATAGATCATGGAACGTAAGGCTCATCATTTTGCTTCCCCCGTAGCGCTCGGACTTGTCATGGTGGCGTTCATGGCAGCGCTGTTCATGGCCAATGCGACACCTTCCGATGCAGCTTCCGGCAAGAAGAAATCGGTAGAAGTGAGCAAGACTTCCGTCGAAGTGACCGAAGGCCGCATCATAAAGCTTAAGACTGCCCTTGGGATCACCGAGGACCAGGCGGTACTGTGGGGTAATGTGACCCAGGCGATGCGGGAAAATGCCAAGGAGATGGACGCCCTCTCCGCTACCAGAGCTGAAAAGGCCAAGACCATGAACGCGGTCGAGCATCTGAAATTCCACAGCCAGGTGACCGAAGCCCAGATGGCGCAGCAGAAGAAGTTCCTGCCGCCCTTCGAGGCCCTCTACGACAGCATGTCGGACGCCCAGAAAGCCGCTGCCGATTCCATCTTCCGGACCGGAAAGCACGGCAAGCACAAGATAGAATAAGCGGCGGGATCAGGCAGCTTAAGGATTGGCACCGTTTCGGTGCTCGAAATCGACAGAATGGAGTGACATTATGAAAACATCGGGTTCATGGAATTTCAGGGCCCTGGCGGGCAAGATCCTGCTGGGGCTGGTACTGACAGCAGCAACGCTCGGGAGCATGGACGTGGCGCCGGCCTTTGCCGGGGATAGGGACAGACATGAGGGGCGCCACGACAACGGGCGTTTCGACCACAGAGGGCGCGGGCACCGCGGCGGCTATTACGACAGAGGGCACGTGTACCGCTCCTACGGCTACGTCGAACCGGTGTACGTCGCGCCGCCGGTATACTACGCGCCGCCGCCCGCCCCTGGCGTCAGCATCTTCTTACCGACCATCCACATCCGCTAACAGCACGCGCGGATAGGATAAGAAAAGGCCTCCAGCAATTTGTTTGTTGGAGGCCTTTTTATGTTTCATCGGTTGGTTGCTGCAGATGGTTACTCGTGGATGATCCTGAGCAGCATTCGGATTTGACTGCCCTGTCTCAGGAAGCTTGTCTCAGGTAAGGAAGCTGAAAGTTCCCGGCTACGATACCCGGAACAGTGATGTCCTCATCCAGGGATTCCCACCGGAGGGCAAAACCGTTCAGACGGATGGCCACTTCCTTCAACTGCTCCTCAGTCGCGTTTGCCAGAATACGGAAACGGTCAGCGGGAAAACCAATGATCCGTCCGTCAGTAAGCTCGATGAAGACCGTCCGGTTCTCCGTCCAGGCCCTGATGGCGGCAGGTTCAACGGGCTCCTTTTCAACGGTGGTAGTCATGGTATTTCTCCCTGAGGAAATCGCCGTGTTCAAACACAAGCTTCTCAATAGTGCGAATGGCAGCCGGTGGAACGCCCTTGTTCCGAGCAAGCCTGATCGGGTCCAACCAGAATTTGCATTCATCCTCGGGGGTAGCGATGTGAATGTGGGGTGGTTCGTTGCCTTCATCCGAGTAAAAAGTGGAAGCGAAATGCCCCTATTCTTAGTACCGTTGGCATAGCCACCTGCAGACGAGACGATTATTATGTAATTCTTACTGTACTATAAAGGCATCGCTGTCATTATGCAACACGCGAAGCTAAGCTAGTCTTTTTCCCGGTGCCCCGTCGATCATTTCATGGTGAAGAAGAAGGTAGCGCCCTCGCCCGGCGTGCTTTCGGCCCAGATCCGGCCGCCATGGCGCGTGACGATGCGCTCCACGGTTGCCAGCCCGATGCCGTGCCCCGACACCTGGGTGCCCGGTATGCGCTGGAAAGGGACAAACAGCTTGCCGGCATGGGCCATGTCGAAACCCGGCCCGTTGTCCTGCACGAAAAAAACCGATGCCCCGGCGACCTGCTTCATGCCGAAAGAGATGACGGTCTCCTCCTTTCCGGCGCTGAACTTCCAGGCGTTGCTCATCAGGTTTTCCAGTACGATGCGCCACAGCTCCGCGTCGCCGTGCCCCGTTATCCCCTGGGCGATCCGGAAGTTGGCCTGGCGCCCCGGTGCCTCCAGGTTGAGCCCGGCGGCGACGGCCTGCGCCATCTGGCTCAGGTTGAAATGTTCCCGGCTCAGGGCCACCCGGGCGACGCGCGAGAAGTCGAGCAGGGAGGCGATGAGCTGTTTCATGCGCTGGGTGCTTTGGCACACCTCCGCCAGGTACCCCAGGGCTTCCGCGTCCAGCCGATCCTGGCAAAGCTCGATCAGCACCTGGCAATAGCCGCTGATGGTGGTAAGCGGGGTGCACAGGTCGTGGGAGACGGTGAAGTTGAACGCCTCCAGCTCGCTATTGGCGGCGGCGAGGCCGCTATTGGCGCTCGCCAGCTGGGCTGCGCGGCTGGCCAGCTTGGCGTGCAGCTCCGCCAGATCGGCTTCCGACTGCTTGCGCGCGGAGATGTCGATCATCACGACGCGGCACTCCCGCCCCGAGGCCGCGGCGACGGCCTCGACCTGCACGTAGAGCGGCTGCCCGTCGCCAGCCAGCAGCGCCAGCTCGCGGGTTTCCTTGGCGCCGCCGGCGAAGACCCTGCCGAGGAAAACGCCGAAGAGGGCACGCTCCTTCTGATCCAGGAACTGCCCCAGGCGGCGGCCCAGCAGCAGGGCACGCTCCCTGCCGAGCAGGCCGGCACCGGCCAGGTTCAGGGCCAGGATGTTGCCATCGCGGTCGAGGGTGAGGTAGCCCGCCGGAGCGAAGTCGTAGAGGTCATTGTACTGCTCCAGTGCCGCCTCCACCTGGTCCCGGGCCTGGCGCAACTCCGCGTTCTGCAGCTCCAGCTCGATCTGGTGCACCTGGAGTTCGTGCAGCATGCGCTGCGCTGCGAGCTCCGCGCTGCTCGACCCCGGCGGCGGCGTTTTCGCAGTAACCCGTGCCTCCGCGCGCTGGCGTATTTCAAAAGCTTCTACCGCAGGGCTCTTGTTTTTCACCGGGTGACCTCCTGGTGTCAAGTCATGCCAAAGCCAACAAAGCAAAGGGCGATAATTCCGACAAGCAGTACTGTTCCAGCAACGTGAACCCATGGATCATTTTCCGGGTCCCGTGGGTCCCGTTCTGGCCTACCATCAGTGCGGCGTGCTGCAGGACTGCAGTTTCCCGTTTTCAAAGAGATAGACCGCTTCGAATTGTGCGCAATTTTTGCCGTCGATGACAGTCTGTTTGGAGATGTCACAGGAATTCAACTTGCCTGTCGGGTAAAAGCCGACCCTGCCGTACTGATTGCAGGTGACATTTCCATAGGTGTAAAAGTCGCTTGTTATGCAGCTTTTGAGCGCTCCCGTCTGGTACAGCTCGACAGGTCCGTACTGCTTGCATTTGACCCCGTTGACGGCAAGATCGTCCTTTAGCAGGCATGATTTTAACGCGCCATTGGGATGGTAGTTGATTTCACCGGGGCTGCAGATGGACTGGTCGAAGGCAAGGCAGCTTCCGGCAGCGGATACGGAAAGGGCTGCAAACAGAACCAAAAGAACTGACTTCATAATTTCCTCCCTGGGGGCTAGTCCCCGGTTGCCGAGGGTTGGGCCCGGATGGTCAAAAGCGGGCAGAGTAGCGCTTCACAACTTGGGCACCCGTATGCGGCTGATCATGAGCGAACCGGACAGCGCGAAGATCAACACCAGCGGATGCAGGACGAGCCCGGCGACGCTCACCCGCCCAAACCAGAGCGACTCGCCCAGGGCGTCCTGGAAGGCGGCCCCGGCCAGCAGCAGCACCAGGAGCAGCGAGGTCGGGATGGGGGTCCCCTCGAAGTACTTCACCTTGTCCCCGCCCTCGGAGAGCTCCTCGGCGGTGACGTTGTAGCGCGCCAGGCGGGACACTCCGCAGGCGACGAAATAGGCGAGCACGATGCGGTCATAGAAGCCCTGCATGCCGCAGCCGTAGCCGATCGCGGCCGGGGCGACGCCGAAGGAGATCACGTCGGACAGCGAGTCCAGTTCGCGGCCTATTCCGGAGCTGCGCTTGCGCCAGCGGGCCACGCGCCCGTCCAGGACGTCGAAGGCCAGGGCGGCGAAGACCATCCCGCCCGCATAGTAGATGTGCCTGACCTCGCCGGTTTGCAGGTAGCTCAGCATGGCAAAGAGCGCGCCCATGCCGCAGACCGCATTGGCCAGCGTGAACCAGTCGGCAAGTTGGAACTCCCGGATCATCGCGAAGTGCTTAGGAGGGTTGCATCTTTTCATGGTGTATAGTCTCCGTCGTAATAAACTGGTTGATGACAACTTTGATTAATGCAGGCCAGCTATTTGGCTTCCGCGAAATCCGTCACGCCCGGCGTGACCGTCACATGTGGCGGACCGCCAACCTTTGAGGGAGGTCTCAGGTCGGCTCCTGAAGGTTCCCGTCGCCGCCGGACTCATCGGCCGGCGCGGGTTGGCTGTTCTCCTCATTATGCCGGTCGGTGGAGATCTCGACCGCGATGGCTGCCGCCTGCTCGGCCGGCATCCCCTCGGCCCGGCGCTCGTACTCCGCTTCGCCGCGGTCGTCGCGCTCCCGAATCTCCACGTCCTCGGCCTGCTCCTGCTGTCCCGGGAGCTCGACGCGCAATTCCTCCACCAGCATGAGGAGCGCCGCCGCCACCGGCAGGGCAAGCAGCGTCCCGACCATCCCCAGCAGCACGCTTCCCGCCAAAAGCGAGATGAGGATCACGGAGGAGGGCAACCGCAGGGCGCGCCCGTAGATCCTCGGCACCAGCACGGCGGTCTCGAACTCCTTGTAGATCAGCATCAGCACCAGCACGACGGCGATGACGACAGGGCCGCTGGAGAGCGCCGCCCCGACCGCCGCCCCCACCGAGAGCAGGGCGCCTATATAGGGTAGCACGTCGGCGAGACCCGTGAAGACGGCGATAGCCAGGGCGTTCGCGATAAAGCAGGACTTGAGGAGGATGAAGACGAAGAGGGCCATGAAGGCGGAGGTGATGGCCTGACCGCGGATGTAGCCGCCGACGATGGTTTCCAGGTTCAGCATGACCCGGGAAAGCCGGATGTGGTGGGTCCTGGGAACCACCAGGAAAAGGCCGCCGCGCAGCCGGTCCCGGTCGATCATGATGTAGAGCGCGAGGAAGACGGAGCTCATGATGTAGGCGAAGACCGCGATGGCGCGGGTGGAGTATTCGAGCACGTTCGAGGCGGCCAGGCGCGCCAGATCGCCCGAATGGACCTTGCGCAACAGGTCCGCCAGGGGACTGGTCAGGTGGGAGCCCGCCAGCCACTGCGCCAGGCGTGCCCGCAGCCTCGGTTCCTGATCCAGCAGGTCGGTCGCCTGGGCCATGAGCGAGGGGATGGTCATGGTGATCAGCAGGACCGAGACCAGCATGAGCGCGCTGAAGACAATCGCGATGCCCAACCCCCGGGGCAGGCGCCGCACCTCGAGCCAGCGCACGGCGGGGCTTACCGTGCCGACGATCACCAGCGCCGCCACCAGCACCAAAACCACCGGGAGCAGACGGTTGAAGAGCCAGAGCCCGGCTACCAGCAGCAGCAAGGTGATGATAGCGCCGGTCGGGATCTCCAGACGGATCACCCGCGGGCGGCGCGGCTTTGCTGCGGTATCTGCGGGTCCTTGATTCGGCATCATGTTGGTACCCCTTGCGGCGCTCCACTCCACGCTAAATCCCGCCGGTTTTTAATCCTTGCGGCGGATCCAAAACATCCCTCCCCCCTGGCGTCAGCCTTCGCCAAGGCGTCAGCGGACCAAGGGGAGGGCTTGGGTGAGGGGAAGGCGCCCAGTGCGACAACCCGGGCAGCTTCACCCTCCACAAAGAAGGGCGTACCGGAGTACGCCCAACTTTGGTTTGCTGCTTATGGCGACCGGGTCGTTTACTTCTGGATGACGCAGTCTATGATGGCGTTGATCCTTCTGTTCTGCTGGCGACCTTCGGGCGTATTGTTATAGGCGATGCGCCTGGTGGCACCGAATCCCTTGGCGGAGAGACGGTTGCCCTCGATCCCGAACTTCTCCATCAGGTAGTTAACCACGCTCTCGGCACGCTGCTGGGAGAGACGCATATTCTGCTCGGCCGAGCCGAGGCTGTCCGTGTGACCCTCGATGACTGCGGTCGTGGTCGGGTATTTCTTCAGGTATGCGCCGACCGCGTCGACCTGGTCGTAATAGCGCGCTTCGATCCGCGAGCTGTCCGAGGCGAATTCCACTTTGAGGCTGATGCAAAGCCTCTCGGGAGGAGCGGCGATATCCTTCATGCCGAGTGCGCAGTCGATGACGGCGTTGATGTGACGGTTTTTCTGCCTGCCCGCGTCGGTGGCGTTGTCGGCGACCGGACTGGCCTTACCGTACCCCTTGGCGGTGAGACGGGCGGGATCGATGCCGAAGTTGGCTTCCAGGTATTGCACCACGCCCTCGGCGCGCATCTGGGAGAGCTTCAGGTTGTCCGCATCGTTGCCGACCTCGTCGGCATAACCTTCGATGACGGCGGTCGTGGTCGGGTATTTCTTCATGAAATCGCCGACCTTCGCCACTTCGTCGTGATACTGGGGACGGATGTCAGCCTTGTTGATGTCGTACTCTATGCCCAGTGAAACGCAGTATTTCATCTTGTCCGGCGTCGGCTCGGCGGCCGGGATCGCTGCCAGCGGTGCCTCGACCGGCGCGGCGGGCTCGGGTTTCAGTTCGGCAGGCTGGCCCAGGGGTTTGATCTCTTCCATCCTGGCCGCCGGCGGCGGGCAGAGGGCGTTGGCTTTCGCCGTGGCCTCTTTGGCAAGCGCAGCCCCCTCCTCCGTGTGGCAGGCCCTGAAGACGTCGTAGGCGTGATTCTTGGCGTCCTCCGCCTTCTTGAACTCGTCAGGGCAGGTTCGGTCCTTGCCGGCCTGGCGCGCGGCTTCCACGGCGCGATCGGATTCCTGCATCTCGGAGCGGATATAGTAACCCGGAACCGAACCGCGGCCGTTATTGACCTCGTAATGCGCACATCCGGCCATCGCCCCCATGGAAGCTAAAACCACCGGGAATGAAGATACTTTCAAAACTTTAATCAGGTTCATTTTTTTCTCCTTTTACACTTCGTGGTGTTCGAAATAGTACCTTGCCAATTCCTGCCGGTGATTCATCTTATAAAGCGACTACCTATTTGTTCCTGGAAAGCTAGGCGGACAGAAAATTCATACCCACGAGAAAATTAGTCCCGCATTGACGATCTTGTGTTCGCCAGCTTCAGTATGGAGGTCGTTCCTGACTGTCATGAGGATAATTGCAACTAGCGCGCCAGCTAATTGCTATCAATAAGAGTGTATAACTGTCTGATTGTAAAGAGGGAATTATAACGAGGTATTACAGGGCCGACTCAACCCTCAAACTGTCCCTGTTACATTTAGCACTACTGCCATATATGACGGGACGGAACAGAGGGAGGGGTTGATCGATTGGGCACAAAGGTTCATGCGGACGTCCTTCCCCCCCACCCCGACCCTCCCCCGCCAGGGGGGAGAGAGGTTTTAAGAGGTGTGCAAGACGGGACATTAAAGCGGGATCGCCCTGGGGTGGGGGGCTGTATCGTGTGGCCCTGGTCCGGATGCAGCTCCGACTCAGACCCGCACGATGCCGTACTTGCGCATCCGGGCGCGCAGGGTGCTGGCGTTCAGGCCGAGGATCCCGGCGGCACCGTTCTTCCCCTCGATGCGCCAGCCGGTCTTCTGCAGCACGTGGAGGATGTGGTCGTGCTCCAGCTCCACCAGGCCCTTGACCTCGTGCTCCCCGCCGGGCCCCGGCTGCCCCGCCGGCTCCTCCTGCTTGCGGAAGCTCTCGAAGCGGTCCAGCACCTGCAGCGCCGCACCCTGGCTGGTGATGACCGCCCGCTCGACGACGCTCTCCAGCTCGCGCACGTTGCCGGGCCAGTGGTATTCCTGGAGGGCGCTCAGGGTGTCCTTGGAGATGGAGTCGATCTTCTTCCCCATCTTCTTGTTGAACTTGGCCACGAAATGGTTCACCAAAAGCGGGATGTCCTCCAGGCGCTGGCGCAGGGGGGGCATGGTGATGGGGAAGACGTTGAGCCGGTAGTAGAGGTCCTCGCGGAACCTGCCGGCCCGGATCTCCTCCTCGAGGCTGCGGTTGGTGGCCGCGATGACCCGCACGTCGGCCTTTATGGTGCGGGGGTTCCCCAGCCGCTCGAACTCGCCGTCCTGCAGCACCCGTAACAGCTTGCACTGCAGCTCCATCGGCATCTCGCCGATCTCGTCCAGGAAGATGGTGCCGCCGTCGGCCAGCTCGAAGCGCCCGATCTGCCGGGTGTCGCTCCCGGTGAAGGCGCCCCGCTCCCGCCCGAAAAGCTCGCTCTCCACCAGGGTCGCCGGCAGGGTCGTGCAGTTCACGGTGATCAGGGGGCGGTCCTTGCGGGAGCTGCTGGAGTGGATGGCGCGCGCCACCACCCCCTTGCCGGTGCCGGTCTCGCCCAAAAGGAGCACCGTCGCGTTCATGGGCGCCACCTGCGCCACCCGCTGGAACACCTGGGCGAGCCCTCCGCCCTGGCCGATGATCTCGCCGAAGTTGTACTGGCGCCCCACCTCCTGGCGCAGGTAGACGTTCTCGGCCTGGAGCCGGTCCTTCAGGATCTTGATCTCCCCGTAGGCCCCCTGCAGCGACGCCTCCGCCTTCTTGCGCTCCTCGACCTCCTGGGTGAGCTGCAGGTTGGAGCGGGTGAGCTCGGCGGTGCGCTTGGCGACGGTCAGTTCCAGGCTGTCGTGCGCCTTTTGCAGGTCGGCCTCCAACTGCAGGCGCCGGTCGTTCAGCCACTTCACCTCCAGGAGCATCTTGATCCGGGCCAGCACCTCGGCGGAGTCGAAGGGCTTGGAGATGAAATCCTCCGCGCCGGCCTCGATGCCGCGGATGCGGTTTTCCATGTCCGAGTAGGAGGTGATCATCACCACCGGGATGTTGCGGGACAACTCGTCGGCCTTGATCCGGCGGCAGACCTCGAAGCCGTCCATGCCCGGCATGGAGACATCCAAAAGGCAGATGTCGATCTGCTCGCTCTTGATCTTCTCCAGCGCCTGCGGGCCGTTGACCGCGGTGAGCACCAGGTAGCCGCGCGGAGAGAGCATGGCCTCCAGGAGGTCCAGGTTGAGGGGGCCGTCGTCGACGCAAAGGATGCGCGCCAGGGGCTTTTTCATGGTCATTTCTCCTCCAGCCATTGCTGCACCAGGACCGGCAGCTCGCGGGTGCTGATCGGCTTGGAGAGGTAGCCGTCGAACCCCGCCTTCAGGAATTTCTGCTCGTCGCCCTGCATGGCGAACGAGGTGAGGGCGATGATCTTCAGCCCGCGGGTCGCCGGGTCCCCCTTCAGGATGCAGCCGGCGGTCATGCCGTCCATGCCCGGCATCTGGATGTCCATCAGGATCAGGTCAGGCATGAGCTGGCGCGCCAGGGCCACCCCCTCCTGCCCGTCGCTCGCCACCGAAACCTGGTGGCCGTGGAAGTCCAGGATGTCCCGGAAGAGCCGGCGGTTGTTCTCGTTGTCTTCGACTATCAGAATCTTTTGCGGCATGGCGGTTGGCTCCTTGAGATGCGGGGTTGCTGTTTTAGACTAAGGTTAGCGTGCGCGCGGCATTGCCGCGGGCTCCGGCCGGCGGACCGACGACGCTCTCCACCAGGTTCAGGAACTCGTGGGTCGACAGGCTCCCCTTCCCTTCTATGCGCCAGACCTTCGGCGCCAGGCGCGCCCGGTCGGCGGTCGAGAGGTCCATGGAGGTCAGCACCAGGATCGGGATCCCCGCGGCGGCGGTCGCCTCGCAGAGCCGGTCGGCGACGTCGAAACCGTTCATGCCGGGCATCATGAGGTCGAGGACGATCAGGTCGGGCGCGCGCAGCTGGGCCATCTCGATCCCCTCCTTGCCGTTACTGGCACGCAGCGCACGGTACCCCCTGCCCAGCAGGGCGTTTTCCAGGGCGGACATGGTGAGCGGGTCGTCCTCGATCACCAGCACGGTGTTGCCGGTGGCAGGACTCCCTTCCGGCCGCCCCGCGTAGGGCTCCCGGCAGGGGAGCTGGCTGATCGGGATGGTGAAGCTGAACCGGCTCCCGGTGCCGAACTCGCTCTTCACCCAGATCCGGCCGCCGTGCATCTCCACGAGCTGCCGGGTCAGGGCGAGCCCCAGGCCGGTCCCCTCGAAACCCTTGGTGTACACCGACTCCAGCTGGGTGAAGGCCTGGAACAGCTTCGGGATGTCCCCCTCCCTGATGCCGATGCCGGAGTCCGCCACGGTCACCTCGATGAGGTCGCCGTCCCGGCGCGCGCTTATCACGACGGTCCCCGCGGTCGGGGTGAACTTGACCGCGTTGGAGAGCAGGTTGAAGAGGATCTGCTTCAGCTTGCGCTGGTCCGCCACCAGGATGACCTCGGCCTCGGGTGCCAGGTCCAGGTGGAATTCCAGGCTCCCCTTGAGCGCCTTTTCGCGCAGCAGCATCAGGGAGGCGTCCAGGACCTCGCGCAGCGGGAAGGCGCTCAGGTCGAGCGACATCTTGCCCGACTCCACCTTGGAGAGGTCGAGGATATCGTTGATCAGGGAGAGCAGGTGGCGGCCGCTCGTGATGATGTTGTTCACGTATTCCTGCTGCTTGGTGTTGATCGGTCCGAACATCTGGTCCTGCAGCACCTCGGAGAAGCCGATGACCGAGTTGAGCGGGGTGCGCAGCTCGTGGCTCATGTTGGCCAGGAAGTCGCTCTTGGTGAGGTTGGTCTTCTCCGCCACGGCCCGGGCGTTCTCCAGCTCGACGTTCTTCTCCTGGAGCACCTGGTCCAGGCGCTTTCTCTCGGTGATGTCGCGCGCCGCGGCGAAGACCCCCTGGAGCTTGCGGTCGCGGTCGTAGAAGGTGGTCGCGTTGCAGGAGACCACCGTCTCCTTGCCGCTTCTCTCGCGGGCGGTCAGCTCGTAGTCGGTGATTTTCCGCTCGCTTAGGGCCAGCCGGATCGCGGTCTCGGCCCGGTCCGGGTCGGTGAAGTAGTTCTTGAAGGGGGCGCCGATCAGTTCGTCGCGGGTGCAGTCGGTGAGCACTTCCATCTGCTTGTTGACGTCGGTGATGATGCCGGAGGGGTCGGTGGTCATGCTGGCGTCGATGTTGGCCTCGAACAGCGAGCGGGTGTAGAACTGGTGGTCGCGCAGACGCTGGCTCAGCTGCGCCTGGTCCGCCTCGATCTGCTTTCTGGCGGTGTTGTCGGTGCCTATCAGGAGATACCCGATGATGGCGTCCCCCTCGTCGCGCAGCGCCGTCACGGAGACCACCGCCGGGAAGCGGCTGCCGTCCTGCCGAATGTAGGTGAGCTCGTAGATGTCCTCTATGCCGCGCGAGGCCTTGAACACCAGGGCCTCGAAACCGGGGGTTATCGGGGTGTCCAGCTCGGCGGAGAGCGCCTTGGCGCGCGCGATGACCTCGGAGGGGTCCGAGATGTCCGCCGGCGTGATCCGGTCCACCACCTCGCCGGCCGTGTAGCCCAGCATGCGCTCCGCGCCCACGTTGAAGATCTGGATGACTCCCTGGGCGTCGGTCGCGATGGAGGAGAAGTTGGCCGAGTTGAAGATGGCGTTTTGCAGGGCGCCCGCTTTCAGCAGGGCATCCTCCGCCTGCTTGCGGGCCGTGTTGTCGGTGCCGATCAGCAGGTATCCGATGATGGCGCCCTGCGGGTCGCGCAGCGCGGTGATCGAGACGACCGCCGGGAAACGGCTGCCGTCCTTTCTGATGTAGGTGAGCTCGTAGATGTCCTCTATGCCGCGCGAGGCCTTGAAGATCAGCGCCTCGAACCCCGGGGTGATCGGGGTGTCCAGCTCGACGGAGAGCGCCTGGGCGCGCGCGATGACCTCCGAGGGGTCCGAGATGTCGGCCGGGGTGATGCGGTCCACCACCTCGGCGGCCGTGTAGCCCAGCATGCGCTCGGCCCCGACGTTGAAGATCTGGATGACTCCCCGGGCGTCGGTGGCGATGGAGGAGAAGTTGGCGGAGTTGAAGATGGCGTTTTGCAGGGCGCCCGCCTTTAAGAGCGCCTCCTCGGCCTCGCGCCTTGCCGTGATGTCCTCCATCGCCAGCAGGATGATGTGCGAGCCGATGTTCTCCCGGATGATCTCCCGGGCGTTCAGCAGGATGACCTTGCGCCCGACCCCCAGGAAGACGTGGTCGACCTCGTAGCCGTTGAAGACGGTCTCGTTGGGGAGGATGTCCTCGAAGAGCACGCGCAGCTTGGGGATGTCCCACTGCCGGTTGCCCAGTTCGTAGATGAAGTACCCGATGGTCTCCTCGGGCGTCACCTTGAAGGTCTCGTAGAAGCTGTGGTTGGCGGTGATGATCTTCAGTTCGGGGCTCAGCACGACGAGCGGCTTGTGCACGGTCTCCACGATGCTCTCGGCGTAGTCCCGGGCATCCTGAATCTCCGTCTCCTGCTTTTTGGCGAGCGTGCCGTCCACGATGGAGGAGAGCACGTAGCCGTCCTTGTTCTCGGCGGTCTCCACCCGGACGCTTTGCAACTGCCCGTAGATGACGCAGCCGTCCTTGCCGGAGAGCCTGATGTCGCACCTCAGCATCCCCTGCCCCAGCAGCACGGCCGCCAGGTGGCCGGCGAACGACTGCCGCCCCTGCGCGTCGGCGATGAAGCGCTCAAAGGGCTTCTCGGTCAGAAGCTGCCGCTTGGTGTCCAGGAGTGCTGCGCCGGTGAGGTTCACCTCCCGGATCAGGCCCCTCGGGTCGAAGGTGAAGTAGCCCACCGGGGCGAAGTCGTAGAGCTCGGCGAACCGGTTGCGGGACACCTCGAGCTCCCCCTGGGTCCGGAGCAGCTCCTCGTTTTGCAGCTCCAGCTCGATCTGCTGCCCCTCCAGCTGCCCCTGGGTCCGCTGCATCTCCTCGTTTTGCAGCTCAAGCTCTATCTGCTGGGCCTCGAGCTGCTCCTGGGCCAGGTTCAGCTCGTCGTTTTGCAGCTCCAGCTCCAGCTGCTGGCCCTCGAGCTGGTTCTGTATCCGCAAAAGCTCTATGTTCTGCATCTCCAGCTCGATCTGGTGCACCTCCACTTCGTGGGCGGACCTCTGGGTGGCGTTCCAGGTCAGGGGAGCCAGGGTCGCCGGGGACCTGGCAGCCAACTGTTCTTCCGCATGGAGGCGCAGTTTGGAGGCCGCCGACCGGTTTATCTCTTTATCTATTTCCATTACTGACCCTCTTTAGCCCATTATTATTCACTAGGTACCCAAAGCCGCTCAAAGTATCGTCCCTTTCTCTCAGGCTATACCTCATTTCCTGCAAAGTACACCTCAATATGTTGTGGTTCCGTCAAATACTGAGGGCTGCTCAATAATTCAGCTGCTGTCCCCACGTATGCTCTGTCAATCCAACTCACTGTTATTATAGGACGAAACGTGTATCCAATTTTTAATTAGCTAAGTTGGCTGGTTAATTGCTCTTGGTCTCCCCCTGACTGATGCAACATTGCTACCAAACAAGTTGGTCTATTTTTGAAAAGTGGCAATAGATAAAATCGTCATAAACCACGGTCCTGTATGCGTAAAAGGGAAGTGATCATACTCAGATATTTGCACCGAACATTCGCCGTCACATTGACATCTGGAAGCAAACACATGGAGGGGATTTTATGGACAGATTAGATACATGGAAAGCCGGCCTGATAGGCCTGCTGGTGTTAGGCACATTTGCCGCCCTGCCGGGCTGCGGCCGCTGGAACAAGCCCGCCGACCCCGTCAGCAGCACGACCACGGTGAGCTCCACGGTTCCGGTCGACGGGGCGACCCTGGTGGCGACCGGCAATAAGCTCGCGGTCACCTTCAGCGAGCCGATGGACCCCGCGACCCTCAACGATGCGACCTTCACCCTGCGCCAGGGAGGGACGCCCGTGGCCGGGCAGGTATCCTACTTCGGGGTGACCGCGGTATTCACCCCGCCGGCGGGCGGGCTTGCCAACAACACCCTTTACAGCGCGACGATCAGCACCGGCGCCCGCGACCTGGCAGGCAACGCGCTGGCCAAGGACTACAGCTGGAGCTTCCGGACCGGCTTCGCCACGGATAGCGTCAGGCCGACCGTGCGTGCCAGCGTCCCCGTCCCCTCCGCCACGGGTGTGCCGGCCGGCAGCAAGCTGAGCGCGACCTTCAGCGAGGCCATGGACCCCGAGACGATCACTCCGGCCTCCTTCACCCTGAAGCAGGGGGCGACGCCCGTCCAGGGTTCGGTGAGCTATTCCGGGGTGACCGCGACCTTCACTCCGGCGGCACCGCTTTCCGCGGGCCTCCCCTACAGCGCCACCATCGGCACGGCGGCCAAGGACCTGGGCGGCAACGCCCTGGCAGCCGACTTTGTCTGGAGCTTCACGGCCGGCGCGGCCCTGGACTCCACCAGACCGACGGTGAGCTCCACGGTCCCGGCCCAGTCCGCCACCGGTGTTCCGGTCGGCAGCAAGCTGACCGCGACCTTCAGCGAGACCATGGACCCCTTGACGGTCACCACGACCAGCTTCACCTTGAAAAACGGGGATTCCCTTGTCCCGGGAACGGTGAACTACGCCGGCCTCAATGCCGACTTCACCCCGGCGGCAAGCCTGGCGCCCAATACGCTCTACAGCGCGACCATCAGCACGACCGTCCAGGACCTCTCTGGCAATGCGATGGCGAGCGACCTGGTCTGGAGCTTCACGACCGGCAGCGCGGCGGACAGCACCATCCCGAGCGTAAGCTCCACGACTCCGGCTAACGGCGACCTCGGAGTCCCCACCAACACCAAGCTGACGGCGACCTTCAGCGAGGCGATGGACCCCCTGACGCTCAGCGCCGCTTCCTTTTCCCTGCAGCAGGGGGCGACGGTCGTGCCAGGCGTCGTGACCAGCACCGGCAGGATCGCAGTCTTCACCCCGTCGGGCAATCTGAGCGCCGGACTCACCTACACCGCGACCGTCAGCACGAGCGCCCGCGACCTGGGCGGCAACGCGCTGGCAAGCGCCGTGTCCTGGAGCTTCACGACAGGTGCGGCGGCCGACAACGTCAGTCCCGTCATGATCCAGACCGTCCCGCTCAATGCCGCGGTCGGCGTCAGCGTCAACCAGACGGTCTCCGTGACCTTCAGCGAGGCGATGGACCCCGCTACCATCAGCACGGCGAACTTCACCCTGAAAAAGGGGCTCACCCCGGTCACCGGGACGGTCAGCTACGACGTGGCCGGTAAGATAGCGACCTTCACGCCGCTCAGCCCGCTCGCGCTCAACGCGACCTACACGGCTCAGCTCGGCACGGGAGCCACCGACCTGGCCGGCAACCCCCTGGCTGTCGGCCTGCCGGCTAACCCCTGGAGCTTCACCACGGCAGGGAGCGCGGCTCTCCCCGGCGCCGCGTCGGCGCTCAACCTGCGCTCCATCGCCCCCTTCGGAGCGGTGGGCGGCAAAGGGATCACCAGCAGCGGCAACACCCTGATCACCGGCGACGTGGGAACCACCTCGGCGTCCACCCTGGTGGTCGGACTTACCGACGGCAACGGCAGCGGCAACGCCTACTCGGTCGCGGGCAACCCGGGGATCGTGAACGGCAAGATCTACTCGGCCCCTCCGGCGCCCGGCGACGCAGTCTCCATGGCGGTCGCAACCCAGGCCCAGACCGACGCGCAGATCGCCTTCGACGCCAGCTCCCCCGCGTCCCTGCCCGGCGGCATCACCCAGACCCCGGAACTGGGCGGCCTGACCCTTCCCCCCGGCGTCTACACCTCGGGCACCTCCTTCGCCGTCACGAGCGTGGACCTCACCCTGGACGGCCAGGGCGACCCGAACGCCGTCTGGGTCTTCCAGAGTTCCAGCACGCTCACCGTCGGGACCAACGTGAAGGTCATCCTGATCAAGGGTGCCCAGGCCAAGAACGTGTTCTGGCACATCAGCTCCGCGGCGACCATCAACGCCGGCGCGCAGATGAAAGGGACCATCCTCGCCTTTTCGGGAGTTTCCCTGGGCACCGGAGCCAGGCTCGACGGCAGGGCGATATCCCTGGTCGGCGGCCCGGTCACCCTCTTGAGCAACATCATCAACATCCCGTAAACGCAGGGGGCGGTGCTCTCCGAGGCACCAAAGGCGGGCGAATACAAGATTCGCCCCTACCAGCGCTATGCGTAGGGGCGAACCTCGTGTTCGCCCGTGAACTGCCTCCGCATCACCCGCAGCAGATTGAAATACGAGTGAAATCGATTAACAGGAGGTCTTAGATGAAGAATATTTTCTCGCTGGCACCGGTCGTCAAGAAACTGGGCCCCGTGCTGTTCCTGTCGGTGTTCCTGCTCCCCCTCTCCGCCCGCGCCGAGATCAAGGCCGGGAGCGTCGAAGTGAGCCCGTTCGCCGGGTACAACTTCTTCCAAAACCGGCAGAACCTGGAGAACAGCCCGGTATTTGGCGGACGCATCGGCTACAACATCACCGACCAGATCGGCATCGAGGGAACCGGCCAGTTCACCAGGAGCCGCGTCGACGACAGGAACAAAACCTTCACCCGGGAAGGGCAGTTCACCAGCCCGGCCCGCGACGTGGACATCACCATGTACCACCTCGACCTGCTGTATCACTTCATGCCCGAGGGCAAATTCAACCCCTTCGTGACGACGGGTTACGGGGTCGCCCACTACGACCCGCAGGTGAACCACAACGGCCTCATGTCCATCGTAGACTTCGGCGTCGGCGCCAAATACTGGGTCGCCGAGAATGTCGCGCTGAGGGTCGACGTGCGGGACAACATGGTTTTCGATGACCAGATCCACAACATCGAGACGACCGCCGGCCTGGTCTTTCGCTTCGGCGGCACGTCGCACAGTGCGCCCGTGCAATCCGCCCAGGCCGTCCAGGCGGCCCCGCCCGCCGACAGCGACGGCGACGGCGTGCCCGACTACCTGGACAAGTGCCCCAACACCCCGGCAGGCGTAGCCGTCGACAGTAAGGGGTGCCCGGTCGACCGCGATAGCGACGGCGACGGCGTGCCCGACTACCTCGACAAATGCCCCGACACCCCCGCGGGTGTTGCCGTGGACAGCAAGGGATGCCCGCTCGACAGCGACGGCGACGGCGTGCCCGATTACCTCGACAAGTGCCCCAACACCCCCGCAGGCGTGTCGGTCGGTCCTGACGGCTGCCCACCCGCAGCTCCGCAGGCAATCGTCCCGGCAGCTCAGCCGAAGGTCATCGTACTGTCCTTCGAGGACGTGCATTTCGATTTCGACCAGTCCACCCTTAAACCGGAGGCGAAGGCCATCCTGAAAAGGAACATCGAGCTTTTGAACGAAAACCCCAAGGCACAGATCCGCATCGCGGGATTCACCTCGGCGTCCGGGACCGAAGCGTACAACCAGAAACTCAGTGAGCGCAGGGCCAATTCCGTCCGAGAGTATCTGGTCAGCACGGGACTCATCGAGCCGAACCGGCTCACTACGGTGGGCTATGGCGAGCACTACCCGGCAGTCGTTGAAACGAGGCCCAAAGACCTCAACTCGGCTGCGGCAAAGGCGAACATACGCGTACTATTCGAAATAACGGTGAATTAAGCAGCAAATAACAGTGAATCAAGAATCGGGTAGAGAATCGTCTTGCCTGCATGAGCACAACCCAAAAAGGAACAATCCATGAAAAAGCTCATCGTAATAACCTGCCTCGCTTCAGCCGTTGCCCTCACCGCAGGGACGGCCATGGCCGACAGCATCAAGGGAAGGGTCGGCGTCACCGGCAAAATCGGTTTCCTGCTCCCCGCCGACAACGAATCGGATTTCCTCAGCAACAAGACCGACGCCGGCTTTGTCGGGGGCGCCAGCGTCATCTACGGCATCGACGACCACTTCGCGGCGGAGCTCGAGGTCTCCCGTACCTCCTTCGGGTCCGAGACCGGCGACTTCGGCATCACGAACGTCTCGCTGGGCGGGCAGTACCGGTTCGCGCTTTCCAACCCCCAGCTGGTCCCCTTCCTGGGCCTCGGAATGGACATCCTGGTGAGCGACTATGACCCCAACGACGGGTCCAGGCGCAACGTGGACACGACGGTCGGCGCGCACCTGAGCGCCGGCGCCGATTACTTCCTCGCCAGACAGCTGGCCCTGACCGCCGAGGCCAAGGTGGTCGCCGCCCCCGACACCAGCATAACCGACGGTTTCGGAAACCACAGGGGCAACTTCGACCCCTCCAGCTTTACCGGCACGGTCGGCATCAGGTACTTCTTCAACTAAGCCGTGAACTGAGCCCGGGAAACCGGGACCAGGCAGTACCATCGGACGCGGATAACGCTCTTTCCAGGCGTTATCCGCGTTCCGTCGTCTGCCCACCAGCCCGCCAAATATGGCGGCCTGGTCGCCTGCCACCGCCGTCCTTGGCGGCTGCGCTTTTCCTGCCACGTAACGCCCCTTACTCTTTCCGCATAGAATCAGCAGCTTACCCGCATACTTCCAGTGCAATAACTTTGGCACGTTAGTTGTAGTATCCCTTAGTGAGATCCATCAAGCCTCGCGCCCGTTCCGGGGCAACCTGAACGCGATAAACAGAAAAAGGAGCCACCATGCGCATCAAGTCCATTCTCCCCATGCTGATGATGACAGCAGCCACCATGATCTTCAGTATCAACGCCGCCGAGGCCGCCGAGGTGAATGTCCAGGTGAACGGCTACCTGCCGGCCCCCCCGGGCGTCAACGTCCAGGTCGACGCAGGCCGTCCCTATTACATGCAGCACGACCGTCGGGTGTATATTGAAAGGGAAAGGCCCGGCAGGCACGGCAGATACAAGCACTACGCCAAACATCAAGAGAATCACGGCAACAAGGGCCATGGCAAGCACGAGGAGCACGGCAACAAGGGCCACGACAAGCATGAGGAGCACGGCCACTAGATTCGATAGCCGCCGGGAACCGCAGAGAGCCGGTTGGGTGCCGCTTTGCACTGAGAAAGGGCGCCCGTGCTCTGGCATAAAGAAAGGGAGAACAACATGCGGAAAATATGTCTCGGAGTCATTGCACTTTGGATGCTGGTCTGTTCGGCGAACGCAGCCCAGGCCGGCGTGAGTATCGGCATCGGGCTGCCCAACGTGAGCATCGGAATCAACCTCCCCGTCTACCCGGACCTGGTCCCGGTTCCGGGCTACCCCGTGTACTACGCGCCGGGCATTGCCGGCAACTACTTCTTTTACGACGGCATGTACTGGGTGTACCAGAATGACAACTGGTACGCGAGCAGCTGGTACAACGGCCCCTGGGGATACGTGGATCCGATGAGCGTACCGCTGTATGTCCTGCGCGTTCCGGTCGGTTACTACCGGCAGCCCCCGGTCTACTTCGGCGGCTGGCAGTCCAACGCGCCGCCGCGCTGGGGCGATCACTGGGGCCGTTCCTGGGAACAGCGCCGGGGCGGCTGGGACCACTGGAGTCGCAACTCCGCGCCGAGACCGGCGCCGCTTCCCACCTACCAGCGCCAGTATGCGGGAGACCGCTACCCGCGGGTAGAGCAGCAGCGCGCCCTGCGTACCCAGAGCTACCATTACCAGCCGCATGACAAGGTCGTGCAACAGCACTTCAAGGCCGAGCAGAAAGCGCCCGCGGCCGGACACGGAAAACAGCAGCAGCCTGCAGCAGCTGCAAAGCACCAGCAGCCGGCGGCACAGCACCAGCAGGGTGTGCAGCAGCAACACCAGCAACCGGCAGCTCAGCACGCGCCTCAGCAGCAACAGCGTCAGCAGCCGGCGGCCCAGCATGCGCCTCAGCAGCAACAGCGTCAGCAGCCGGCGGCACAGCACGCGCCTCAGCAGCAACAGCGCCAGCAGCCGGCGGCACAGCACGCGCCCCAGCAGCAACAGCGCCAGCAGCCGGCGGCACAGCACGCGCCCCAGCAGCAACAGCGCCAGCAGCCGGCGGCCCAGCACGCGCCTCAGCAGCAACAGGGAGGCCATGAGCAAAGGGGTGGCGGCCAGGAGCACGGCCAGGGTCAGAACAGGGAAGAAGGACACAACCGGTAAACGTGAGTCCAACTAATCACCGTTCCCACGCTCCCGCGTGGGAACGGACTCTCAGGACGCTCCAGCGTCCAGCACCGGAGGTGACGCTGAAGCGTTACTGGACCTGTCCCACGCAACAAAGCGGGACGCGGGAGCGTCCCTTGATGCATTCCCACGCTGGAGCGTGGGAACGATGTATAAAGCGCGCCAAGGCAAGCCCGGGATGTTACCATCAGAATAGCAAGGACACTGAACGACGGAAAACAGCAGAGGAGACGCACATGGACAAACGAACTGAATATGTCGAAACACTCTCAGCCCAGATGGTCGAATGGGATAATCACATAGCCCAGCTCAAGGATAAAGCGCAAAGCGCCACGCCCGAGACCAAGACCGACTACTCCGGTGCCATCGCAGCCCTGCAGCAGAAGCGGGACGAAGCCGCCCAGAAGCTTCAGGGCATATCCGCCGCAAGCGACGATGAATGGGAAGAGCTCAAAACCGGGACGGATCAGGTGTGGGGAGAAGTCAGATCCATCCTGCGCGACGCGGTACTTAAGATCAAATAAGCAGGCCGAGTCCCGCGCGCGGACAAGTATCCGGAGTTACGCATGAAACCGAAACAGTCTTCCTCATGGTTTACCCGCTTCGCCAAGGCGACCTCGCGCGCGGCGGGGCGCCCCTTCGCGTTCGCGGCGGCGGGCGCGGTCATCGTCATCTGGATCGTGACCGGCCCGATCTTTCGCTTTAGCGACACCTGGCAACTGGTGATCAACACCGGGACCACCATCGTCACCTTCCTGATGGTTTTCCTGATTCAAAACACCCAGAACCGCGATTCCGAGGCGGTGCAGGTCAAGCTCGACGAGCTGATCCGCGCCCTCGACGGAGCGCACAACGCGTTACTGGACACGGAGGAACTGGAGGAGCGCGATCTGGACAGTATTCGCCAGAGCTACTCGGTGCTGGCAAAGCAGGCCCGGGCGGACCTCCGGCATGGCCTGATCGACACGGGCCACCCCGACATGGACAAGAAGCGCTCGTGACACTGAAAGACGCCCCGCCGGCCCCCTGTTTCACCGCCGTTCTGTCCCCCCTGCGCAAGCAGGGGGGAAGGCTCGCGCCAAGCGAGACAGGGGGGTTTTCCCTCACGGCAATGCACCCCCCTGCTTCACTACGTTCAGCTTCCCCCCTATTCCATAGGGGGGACAGAGCAGAGTCCCCCCTGCGCTAGCTGGAGGGGAAGGCCCAAGACCGGGCGACCCTCCAGAACAGCCCCGTTCCGGCCGACTTCCCCCTGACTCCCCTCCCCCGCAGCTAATCCCCCTCCACCCGAGCCATATCCCGCACCACATAGCGCCCGCAGACAAAGCAGAGCAGACCGGCCAGCACCATGGCGCACGGGGTTATCAGCAGTGCGCTGCGCAGCCCCCACCGGTCCGAGAGCCAACCGAGTATTGAGGGCGAAAAGGCGTCGCCCAGGGCGTGGATGAAGAAGATGTTGACCGCGAAGGCCATGGCGCGGACCGCCGGCGGGGTGACGTTGATGAGGACCGTGTTGAGCGGGCCGGTGTTGAGAAAGAGGAAGAACTCGGCCACGAAGATGGCGCCCAGGCAGGAGACCAGGCCGGGAGCCAGCAGGGCCCAGGCCGCGAAAGGGGCGCCGATCAGGAACCCCCAGCCGGAGACCAGCAGGTACCCCTTGCCGCTTCTTTTCTGCCAGCGGTCGCCCAGCCAGCCACCCGCCAGGGTGCCCAGGATGCCGGCCAGCACGGTCGTCGCACCGAAAAGCGTGTTCCCCCTGGCCACGTCCAGCGAGTGGGTGCGATTTAAAAACGAGGGGATCCACTGGGCGAGACCGCCGATGGCGAAGGTCATGGCGGCCATGGCGAGGGTGTTGCAGACGAAGGAGCGGTTCTTAAAGAGCGCCGCGTAGCCGCCGGGAGCCTGCGCCTGGGAGCTCCCGGACGCCGCGTCGTCGCCGCCGCGCGGCGGGGTGCGCAATAGCGCGATGGGGAGGGCGAGCAGCAGGCCGGGCACGCCGACCAGCAGGAAGGCGGCGTGCCAGCCGAAGCGCTGCCCCAGCACCCCGCCCAGCAGGTAGCCAAGCGCGCTCCCGACGGGAATCGCTACGTAGAACCAGGACAGGATCTGACCGCGGCGCTCCTTGGGGAAGAAGTCGGCGATCAGCCCGGGCGAGACCGTGCCGAAGCTCGCCTCGCCGACCCCGACCGTAGCGCGGGCCGCCAGCAGGGTCCGGTAGCCGGGGGCAAAGCCTGCCAGGGCGGTCGCCAGGCTCCAGACCACCAGGCCGCCGGCAGCGAGCTTCACCCGGCTCCAGCGGTCGCCCAGCCAGCCAAAGAGCGGCGCCAGCAGCAGGTAGCTCAGCATGAAGGCGGAGCCGAGCAGTCCGAGCGCCGTGTCGGAGAGCCGCAGGTCTGCCTTTATCAGGGGAAACACGGCGAAGAGCACCTGGCGGTCGATGTAGTTCAACAGGTTGACCGCCAAGAGAAGCCCCAGCGCGTAGCGGCGGTAGGGAAGCGAGATCGGCCCGGCAGTTTCCATCTGGTTCGTCCTCCAAAAAGCATGCGGAAACAAATATCCCGGTTGCCGTACCAAGTCCCCCTTTGCGAAGAGGATTCCGGCGGCGTTGAAACACCCCACAGTTACAGCTCTTCCACGGCCTGGCGGCTCTTCGCCACGATCTCCGCCGGCGACTCGTTCCGAAAGGATAGCGGCTTTCCGAAGCTGACGGTCACCTTGCCCCGGACCGGGAAGCTCGCCCCATGCGGCAGGACCAGGTCGGTGCCGCTGACCTTGATCGGCAGTACCGGAATCCCCAGTTCCTTCACCATGATGCCCAGCCCCATCTGGAAGGGGAGCAGCTTGCCGTCCCGGGAATGCTCTCCCTCCGGGAAGATCAGGATGCTGACCCCGGCGTCGGCGAGCTTCCCCATGAACTTGAGCGATCCGCTGAAGCCCTGGCTTTGCGGCAGCGGGAACAGGTTGAACAGCACGCTGCCGTACTGGTAGCCAAGCCACCTTAAAAAGCGGCTTAAGCCCCGGTAGTCCCCGAAGAAGAACTCTTCCCAGGCCGCGGAGGCGCAGCGGTAGCGCAGCTCCGGAGGGAGCGCGAACAGGACGGCAGGCTGGTCCAGGTAGCTTAGGTGGTTGCACACGTAGAAGACCGGCCCCTTGAGCTCCGCCAGGTGCTCCGCTCCCCGCACCTCCAGGGTCGCGAAACTGCGAAAGAGCGGGCCGTGGAACACGGTGTCCCAGAACCGGCGCACCCCCCGACAAAACGGGAGGTTGGTCCAGAACCGGAAATGGCCGCGCGGGTTCACCTGCTCCCTTTTAGCGACGATCTGGCGCAGGTCCGAGACGCGGGTCTGCGGCCCGATCTGGGAATCCTCTATGTCGAGGCGGTACTCAAGCTCCAGGGCATTGACCAGCTCCAGGCGGTCGATGGAGGTGAGCCCCAGGTCGGCGACCAGCAGGGAATCCTCGCGGATCTGCGCGGCGCCCGTGCCGGTGACCTTGGCGAGCAGGCCCACCAGGGCGTCCCGGGTGACGGTCGCGTCGCCGCCCTGCGGCCCCTTCTTGATCGCTTCCCGGACCGCGAACTTCTTGATCTTGAGCGTGGTGGTCTTGGGGAATTCCGGCTCGCTCCAGAGGGAGTAGCCGGTGATCCGGTGCAGCGCGTCCAGGCGGGCGTTGGCCTGGCCGATGATGTCCTCGGGGGCGATGCCGCCGCCGTCCAGAAGCAGCACGGCATGCACCTCCTCCCCCTTGCCGGAGTCGAGCCCGATGACGCAGGACTCCTTCACGCCGGGCGTCTTGTTCAGCGCGGCCTCGACCTCGTCGGGATACACGTTGACGCCGGAGCCGGTGACGATCAATTCCTTCTCCCGCCCCTTGATGACCAGGCCGCCGTCCGGTCCGATCTCCCCCAGGTCGCCGGTGTGGAACCAGCCGTCCTCCGTGAAGGCCTCGCGGGTCGCCTGCTCGTTCTCGTAGTAGCCGGGAAACACGCTGTCCCCGCGCACCAGCACTTCCTTGTTCTCTATCTTCAGCTGCACCCCGGGAAGCGGCGGACCGACCGAGCCGGCCACCTGGCGCTCCATGGTGTTGACGCAGAGCACCGGCGAGGTCTCGGTGAGGCCGTACCCTTCCAGCACCCGGAAACCCAGGTCGCTCCAGAAGTTGAAGAGCTCCGGGTCGAGCGAGGCGCCGCCGGATACGAAGACGGTGAAATGGGCGCCGAAGCTGCGCTGCACCGGGTAAAAGAGGGTCCGCCGGGCTCCCATCGGGAGCCGGGCCGCGATCCGGGCCAGCCAGCGGGTCAGGGAGGTGAGATGCTTTTCCTCGAGCTCCCGCTCGATGCTCGATCTCAAGAGCTGCATGAGCCGGGGCACGGCCATGATGACGTAGATGTCCTCCTCTTCCAGCGCCTCCATGATGGCCGAGGGTTTCAGGGTGCCCAGGTAGACGACGCAGGCCCCCCGGTAGAGCGGGGTGAAGAATCCCCCCATCTGCTCGAACATGTGGGAGAGCGGCAGCAGGGAGAGAAAGCCGAAGTCGCCGGTGATGATCGGCAGCTGGTTGTTGATCTCCGTCAGGTTGGCGACCAGGTTCTTGTGGGTCAGCACCACCCCCTTGGGGCTGCCGGTCGTGCCGGAGGTGTAGATGAGCTGCGCCGTGGAGTCGGGGGTGCAGGCCGCGATCGCGCCGGCCGGCTCCAGCTCCTCCAGCAGGTACTGCAGGTCCTCCAGCAGCAATGAGGCGCCCTCGGTCATGCGCTCTGCCTTGAAGCGGCTCTGCAGCACGAGCCCCGCCTTGGTCAGGCCGCGGATGGAATCGGCGCGCGCCAGGTCGGACATGAAATCGACCGGGACCGCGATCGCGCCGCGGAGGAGGACCCCCCAGTAGGCGACCGCCCACCAGGACGAGTTGGGCCCCCAGATCAGGACCCGGTCCCCCTCCCCCACCCCGTTTTGCGCCAGCAGGCTGGACATCTTGAGCGCCTGGAGGTGCAGCTGCGCGTAGGAAACGGCGATGCGCCGCACGCCGGTGCGGTTCACGAAGGCGGTTTTGTCACCCAGCGCTTCAAAGGTATGGAACAGATCGATCAACGTTTGCATAAGGGTACCTTCTAGTACTGTAAGGCGAGCGCATTCCTGTAACGGGGCGCCGACCGTGTTGAGCCGAAAACGCTTCCGGCCGTCACAGCCAAAGTCAACCTTGGGTGTGGCGGCCGGTCGCGCTGGCACAGAGAGAATCAGGTTCGTGCCTGTCCCCCCTATGAAATAGGGGGGGAAGCTGAACGTAGTGAAGCAGGGGGGGTTTCGCCGGCAGAAGGCACCCCCCTGTCTCGCTGCACGAGCCTTCCTCCCTACTTCGCAGGGGGGACACGGCAAAAGTCCCCTCCCCTAACGTAACGGCAGTGCCGCCAGTGGGGAGGGATGTTTTAGTCCGCTCACTCCTTGCCAGGTGCCTTGCCCGTCTCTATCTCGCGTTTCTCGTGATAGAGAAACCTGACCATGTAGTACTCGAAAGGATAGCCGCTCTCGTAGTAGTGGAAGGTCTGCTGGTGCCGCGTGTCGATCGCCTGGAGGGTCGTGATCCCCGCCCCGATGGCAAAGGAGTGGCCGGTGTTCGCGAAAGGGTCGACCGCCGAGTAGATCCCGTAGCTGATGCCGGTGTCGACCGCAAGCCCGCCGGTGTCGCGCAGCGACGAGGGGCCGAAGATCGGCAGCACCAGGTAGGGGCCGGATCCCATCCCCCAGTAGCCCAGGGTCTTGCCGAAATCTTCGCTGTGCCGCGCCAGGCCGAACTTGGTGGCGGGGTCGAACATGCCGCCGAGGCCTATGGTGCTGTTGGTCAGGAAACGCCCCAGCGTCGTGGCGGACTCGGCCGCCTTCAGCTGAAACAGGCTGTTGGTGAGGTTCTGGATCTCGGCCAGGTTGTTGAAGATACCCGAGACGCGGTGCTGGGCGAAAGTGGGAGTGACGAACTCGTAGCTCTTCACCACCGGGAGGAACAGGTATTTGTCGAAGTAGTAATTGAACCGGTACATGTTATGGTTGAACCCCTCCCAGGGGTCCGCCACCACGGCGAAAGGCTGGTCCCGGAACTCGTTGATGGAGTGCCAGGGGCGCACCTCCTCCTGGCTGTTCATCCGGGTCGAGGCGCACCCGGCGAGGGAAAAGGCGAGCAACAGGGCGAGCGCCGTCCGGCAGGCCTGGTATCTCATGGCTGCCCCTCCGCATCCTTGAAGAATTTAACCATGTAGTCGAGGTTGTCCTTGTACTCCAGGTTCCCCAGGTGCCCGCCGCGCGGGTAGATCTTGGTGCGCTCGCCGAAGAGTTCGGAGAGGTAGCCAAGCTCGTCCTTGGTCACGATGAAATCGTTCTGGTTGGCCATGACGCCGAACTTGTTGGACGACTTCAGGTACCCCTCGATGCTTTTGAGGCTAAGCGACGCGATGTACGCTTCCTTGGTGAGTTCCGGCCGCTGCTTCTTGAAGAAGGGGTAGAGGTACTCGTTGAAGTAGTCGAAGAAGCTCAGATGGGTGGAGACCAGGAAGTAGTCGGAAAGCGAGTCGGAGACCTTCAGCACACGGTTCTTCGGCACCACGTAGCCCGAGTTGGTGACCACGTCGGAGGCGAAGATCATCCCGGCCAGGTTGATCCGGAAGGTGAGCCCGATCAGGCCGGCGGTCTCCTCGTGCGAGTAGAGCTTTTCCGTGTAGATGGAGTAGAGGAAATCGTCGTTGATGGCGACGAAATGGCCGTAGCTGTAGTATTCGCTGAACTTGGACAGCATCTTGTTGAAGAACACCCCCTGCTTCTTGGGGCCGCCGGGGATCTCCTTCAGCATGTTCTCGATCCGGGTCACCGAGCTGTAGAGGCTCACCGCCGGGTCGATCATGAGCACCTTGCGGAAATTGAAGACCTTGCGCTCCTCGTCGAGTTTCGCCACGAAGGCCGCCTGGGTGCCCCCCAGGCTGTAGCCGCCCAGGTAGAAGGAGGAGACCTCGATGTCGCCCGACACCTTCTTCCAGGCAACCTCCATCGCCCGGTACAGGTCGGCCGAGTCCTGGGTCAGGTCGCCCGGGACGCCGCTTTGCGAGGCGGAGATGACGAAGTTGGCGTGGGACGGCGACGGCAGGGTGATGACGTGGAAGCCGGCCTGGTAGAGCGCCTTCATCATGGTCATGAGCTTGGATGCCTGGTCGTTGGAGCCGGCACCGGAGATCAGGAACACCAGCGGCGCTTTGTGTTTCTGGTAGGCGAAGGTACAGTGCAGCCCCTCGTCATAAAAGAAGATCGGCGGTTTCTGCCGGTCCGGGAGGACGTCGAGCACCAGTTGCCGGACCCGCATCTTGTCGGGGAACTGCGGCATCAGGCTCGCCGGGGTCCCGAGTATGGTGGCCTCGTACGATCCGAGGATCGGGTAGCCGTAGCCGTCATCCGCCGCGAGGCAGGGCAAGGGCAACAGGACGAGGCAGATGAGGTATATCAGTCTCATGCACATCACGGACTCCTGAAGAAGCTGGGCGGTTCAGCGGAGAGCAAGGTCTCCGGAACGGAAAGGGGAAACTCCGGCAAGCCGGCAGCGAACCGTTGCGGTCGCGAGCCTGCCGGGAGTGGGGGTCAGTGGTCAGCGGCGTTCGCCTTCATGGTGGCCTTCGTAATGTCCGCCGCCGCGGTGCCCACCCTCGTCGCCCCAGTAAGGGAAGATGCAACCGGAAAGCGTCAGGGCTGCCAGGAAAAGGACCAGTGAGGATATCAAGGTTGATTTTTTCATTGCCGTACTCCTTTTGGTGCTGCTGTGAGTTTTGTCAGGCCCTACGCAGCCCGTAGCGCGATCCGTCAGGGTCGGGTCTGGAAATCTCCCGTCCCGACCTGGCACCCGGCAGCATCCGCGTGTCTTTAACGCCTGATCGGCCGGCAAAGGGTTCCTGATAACAACGTTGGGCTAACAAGGTAAGAGCAGGTAGCGTGCCAGCGGGGAGCCGCTCTTGGGGGACATGCAAGGAGCTGATTGTAAAGCGGATTACTGCAAGGAAGGATCGCGTCCCGGAGAAAAACCGTCAGATCAGTCCGTCACCTGCGGCATTACCGTCATATTTGACGGGGGGAATGGATCAAGAAGGCATCGGTTCATGCGCAAGGGGAGCCAGTAACAATTGACATTGGCGCCTGCCGGCTGTCAGGGGGCGTTCCGCGTCTGTCATTGAGAAAATATTTATGTGAGTTGGTACAGCTGTTGCTCTTTCATAGAGACAATCCTCACCAAATATCCTCAAGGAGTACGTAAATGCCCATCTTAGAGCATTTTTCGCAATTCCGGATCCCTGCCCAAAATAAGACAGGTAGTATGTTTTTATGGCTGAAAAAAACGGTGGGAGATAGTCCGGAGGTAATTGAGCTTCCGCCGCTACAGCTGCCGTTGCCAGTCCGGCCGATCTGTGGGTTGGACTGCTAGATTATTTTTCCGCCTTACTGCCAGTCGCCGCAACGAATTGACTGCGGATGTCCTCCAGGCGGCTGCGATTCTTGCCCAGATCCGAATAGCCGAGCCGGGAGGCGGAGCGCACCTGGATCGCCCCGTGCGCGCGGTCCAGCAGGAACTCGGCATCGTCCACGAAGAGCAGCGTGCGCAGCTCGACCCGCAGATAACCGGGCGCATCCTGAACGACCGTGGTGTCCCTCCGCTGAGCGAGTACCCGCTTCAGGAGGTCAAAAGCCCGGTCGGGATCGCCCTTGAAGTCAAGCGGCGCGATACGGTGCTTTGCGTCGGCAGCCTGACTCGACACGCAGTTGGGCGAACCGGGGCATGCCGCCAGCACTCCCCCGCTCGCGCCCAGGTTGTCCGGGCGCTTACCGGCACATCCCAAGATTCCCAGCAGTCCGATGGTCACGATAATCACTCTCCCCGATGGTAGTGGCATGTTATCCCCGTGAAGCGCAGATGCTGCAATTATACCAGCAACGCTGATCCTTGCCGGGCTGCCCGGGCTTTATACCGGGGGTGCCGTTGTCGGCAAGGAAGCCCGGCATCTCTCGCGCTCCTTACAGGTAGCGCCGGATCACGGCGTCGATGCGCTCCCGGTCGAAAGGTTTCACGATGTAGTCGTTCGCCCCGCAAAGGTCCAGGGCCCTGGCGACCTCGTCAGGGTTGTCGTGGGCAGAGATCATCACCACCGGCACGGACTTTTGGATCGCCAGCTTTTCCTCGTGAGCCCGGATGCACCGCACCGCCTGGTTTCCGTTAAGCAGCCCGTGCATGGAGATATCCATGCAGATGAGATCGTAGGGCCAATGGTCATTCAGCGCCTCCACGTAAAGGGTGACGGCCTCCTGGCCGTTTTCCGCGAGGTCCACCTGACCGTGCCGGGACATGATGCCGGAGATGACTTTTCGTGCCACGGCCTGGTCGTCCACCACCAGGATCCTCTTCACCATCTTATCATCATCCATCTGTCCTCCCGGACCGGCGGTCGTTTGGAGTCAACCCACCGTTGTCGTTAGTTGTGTGTCAGGGATAAATTCATCACTGGCAACAGGAATGCTCGCCATGGCAAAAAACAGGGGGCCTTGAGGCGCCTTCTGGGTGACGGGTGGGCCTCGGCCTCATAACCCCGGCACAATCGCCCGTGACTCTTTATCGGCAACTCTCATCCATTGCATGAGTAGAAGAAACAAGTCAGTGCAGCCCGATTCCCATTCAGCCAGCGTGGTGCAGAAGCGGCGAGAAGATACGAGACCGGGCAAAAAAGGGAAATGTGATTAAATAAAAAGAGGCCCGCCCCCTTTACGTGTGGGACGGGCCTCTATTGCCGGAACTCTTCAGTGCGCTCCCCTGCCTCTAATACCTCTCGAATTCCCTGTCCATCCCTTCCGCGTCAGCGTCGAGGCTCAGCATCAACCCCTTGGCGTTGGCCACTTTCTTTCCGGGGCCCCCCTCAGCCGCAAAGCTCTTCGTCACGGCGCGAGCCGCCAGTTTCTTCCTGGCGAGCGATCCGGGGTTTGCCCTCAAGGCGCCGCTGCCGCCGGCCCCCTCCTCGCCGGTCCGGAAGTAGGCGATGCTCGCCTGCAGCTGCTCCGCCTGGGCCGCCAGTTCCTCAGAAGTGGAGGCGATCTCCTCGCAGGCCGCAGCGTTTTGCTGGATCACCTGGTCGAGCTGCTGAATCGCCTTGTTGATCTGCTCGGCGCCGGTATCCTGCTCGCGGCTCGCGGCGCTGATTTCCTGCACCAGCTCCGCCGTCCTCTGGATGTCGGGCACCATCTTGGAGAGCATCTCTCCCGCCTTTTCCGCCACGTAGACGCTGGAGACCGAGAGCTCGGCAATCTCGTTGGCGGCCGTCTGGCTGCGCTCCGCGAGCTTTCTGACCTCGCTTGCCACCACGGCGAATCCCTTGCCGTGCTCTCCGGCCCTGGCCGCCTCGATGGCCGCATTGAGCGCCAGCATGTTGGTCTGGCGGGAGATCTCCTCGATGATGGAGATCTTGCCGGCAATCTGCTTCATCGCCACGACCGTTTCCGCGACCGCCTTCCCCCCTTCCCTGGCGTCCGCCGCGGAGACCACCGCGATCTTTTCGGTCTGCATGGCGTTGTCCGCGTTCTGCCTGATGTTGGACGACATCTGCTCCATCGAGGAGGACGCCTCCTCGGCCGCAGCCGACTGCTCGGACGCGCCCTGGGAGAGCTCCTCGGAACTGGAGGAGAGCTCCTGGCTTCCGGAGGCCACGTTGTCCGCGGCGGACTTCACCTGGTTCACGATGCCGGTCAGATTTTTCACCATCGCGTCGAGGCTCGTCCCCAGGAGGTCGGATTCCGACTTCACCTTGATCCGCACGGTCAGGTCCCCTGCTGCGACCTTTTCCGCGGCGACGGCCGCCTCCTTGATATTGTCTACCATGTTCCTGAAGGATTGGGCGAGCATGCCGACCTCGTCCCTGGTGTCAGCCTGGATCACCACGCCGACATCGCCGAGCGCCAGCCGGTCGGCGGCCGCGGCCAGCTCCTTCACCGGGCGGCTGATGATCCGGGCGATGAAGAACCCAAGGCAGATGGCCAACAGCATCCCGGCGCTTGCCAAAATGATGGTGAACTGCACGGATGCCTTGGCGGTTGCGGCATTCCCCTCGACCGTCTTTTTCCCCTGGGCGATCTTGTACTCCACCAGCTTGTCGATGGCATTTTGCTCCACCCTCGAGGCGCTACCCATGTCCCCGTGCAGCAGGGCCGCCGCCTCGGCGCTCTTGCCGGCCAGGGCCAGCAGGATGGCCCGATCCAGCAGCGGGCGGTACGACTTGCGCGACTCCTCGAAGTTGGAGAGCACCTTGTGGCCTTCCTCCGTCTTGATGGTCTTCTCCAGGGAAGGGAGATACTTCTCGATCTCCTCGCGCAGGGACTTGATCTGCCCGGCAAACTTGTTCCTCTGTTCGGCGTTGCCAGCCGCGATGAGGTCGCGGACGTTCACCCGGATCCTTTGAAAGGACGTGGAGACGGCTTGGAGGTCCGCAAGAGACACGACGCTCCGCTCGTACATCATCTGGTCCTCTTCGGCGATCTTTTTGATGTTGGTCACGCCGACCCATCCGATAACCCCCGCCAGCAGCGAGAGCATGACATAGCTACTGATCAGTTTCGTCCCGATTTTCAAGTTGTAAAACCATCTCATATTGTTCGTTACCTCTTTCGTACTGTGCTGTGCATCGATTGCTGCGCCCAGTTGCGCTAGTCACCGTCCATACCAATTGATACCTTGGGCCGTTATCTTGTAGTCCACCTCCGAGCTTTTATAATCGAATGGATGCAACTGCCATGTATTGCTCCCTGTATGGTTAAATATGGCTAATGGCGCGCTGATGCAAGGCGCCACTGGAACTAACTTATGATGATATCGACAAGGTGTTTGAAATGTTGAGTGCAATGTGGTAGGTAAGCAATTTATAACATTAAATCAACCAGGCTCGGTGGGCTTCGCTGCGAGGACTCAAGGCCCGGGCGCCGGAACCGGGAGGGTCCCAAACCGGCATTTTGCACCGGCGGACAATGACCGGCTGGCATGTACTACCCGCACCCTGTTCCAACTCGTGCCATGGAACAAGAAAGGGTAACCATGCGACACCTTGATTAACGGATCGAAAAGGGCGACCACCTCACCAGGTGCGTCGCCCTTTTCGTTTCGGTCACTTTTTCCCGGGAGCCCCCGATCTCGGGAGCAGGCAACTTCAGGCTTTGTCACAGGCCAGCGGAAGGGAGCAGAAGCCAGACTGAGGCATCCGCACGGCAGGCCACTCACATAGGCGCGAGCCTGCAAGTTCCCGTGCCATTTCTTTATCAAGTTTCCACTCAATCTGCCGATCACTCCCTATGTACCTGACAGTCAGATTTTAAACCGGGAGCCATACATGAAGCTTTTCTATTCACTTTCTATCAGCAATAAGCTTCTGGTGATCATACTGCCAATCCTGCTGCTAAGTTTCATGCTGCTCGGGCAAATCACCACCCAGAAGGTGAAGCAAAGTGTACAAGAGGAAACGATTCGCCAGCTAAATGGCACCGTCACCTCCCTTTCCGACATGGTCGCCATCGCCAACAAATCCATCTCCCGGGACGCCGACGCGAAAATGACCAATCTGTTGCAGCATTATCGCGGTACCTTCTCCCTGGATGCGGGCAGGACCGTGCGGGTCGGCCAGCTTGAGGCTCCCGTGCTCAGATTCGATGGCACCCCGGTAAACCTCGACGACAGCAGGGTGGATCAGTTCAGCCAGCAAAACGAAAGCTCCGTCGCAACGGTATTCGTGCGCCGGGGAGACGATTTCATCCGCATCGCCACCTCCTTGAAAAAGGAGGACGGCTCCCGTGCCATCGGGACGGCGCTGGGAGCGGAACACCCGGGCTATGCCCAGCTCATGCGTGGCGAGGCCTATACCGGCAAGGCGAAGCTGTTCGGCCATTATTACATGACCAAGTACCAGCCGATCCGCGACGGCGCCCATACCGTCATCGGCATACTCTTCATAGGAACCAGCATGGACGACGTCATAGCGAGTCTCGAAAAGACCGTCTCGTCCATAAAGGTCGGGAAAACCGGCTACGCCTACGTGCTGGACGCCAGCCAGCTGAAAACCCGCGGCGAATTCGTCATACACCCGGACAGATCGAACGTCGGCAAGAATGTCATGGAATTCAAGGACTCCAGGGGGAAGGAATTCTTCAAGGAGATGGTACGGGCGAAAAACGGCTACGTGACCTATTGGTGGAAAAACGCCGGTGACTCGACGGAGCGGGAAAAATTCGCCATTTTCATGACCATTCCGATCTGGGACTGGCTGATCGCGTGCAGCGGTTATACCGACGAGCTTAATGCCACCGCCGACGGCATCCGGAACTTCATCCTGGTCGCGTCCCTGGTCTTTGCCGCCGTCCTCGGCGCCTTGATCATCACCGCCATCCGCCGATTCCTGGCCCCGCTCCAGGTCACCGCCGCCATCCTGGAGCAAATCGCCGCGGGTGACCTTACCGTGAGGCCGGAGGTCACCAGGGGAGACGAAATCGGGGCAATGCAGCGCGCCAGCCTGCACATGGTGACGCGGCTGAACGAGACCCTGCACAGGACTGCCGAGAACGCGGGCCAGGTGGCAGCTGCGGCCCGACAGATGCGGACCACCTCCGAGCAGATGGCGACCGGCGCGGAAGAGGTGGCGGCGCAAACCAGCACCGTGGCGACAGCCGGGGAGGAAATGGCCGCGACTTCGGGCGACATCGCCAGGAGCTGCCTGATGGCGGCCGAGGGCTCCCGGCATGCCAACGAAACGGCACAGGACGGCGCCAGGGTGGTGGAGAGCACCGTGGCGGTGATGGTCCGGATCGCAGAGCGGGTGAAGTCGTCGGCAGAGACCGTAGCAAGCCTCGGCGCCAGGTCAGAGCAGGTGGGCACCATTATCAGCACCATCGAGGAGATTGCCGATCAGACCAACCTCCTGGCGCTGAACGCGGCAATCGAGGCCGCGCGGGCCGGCGAGCAGGGACGCGGCTTCGCGGTGGTGGCCGACGAGGTGCGGGCACTGGCGGAACGGACCACCAAGGCGACCCGGGAGATCGACGCTATGATCAAAGCCATCCAGAAGGACACCAGGCAGGCGGTAGAGGCCATGGTGGAGGGGGTGGCCGAGGTGGAGACCGGCACCGGCGAAGCGGCCAGGTCCGGAGCGGCACTGGAGAACATCCTGGATAAGATCAACGCCGTAACGATGCAGGTGAACCAGATAGCCACCGCTGCCGAAGAGCAGACCGCCACCACCAACGAAATCAGCGGCAACCTGCAGCAGATCACGGAAGTCATCAGGAGCACCTCTCGGGGCGCGCAGGAGTCGGCCGCCGCGGCTTCGCACCTGGCGGGCCTCTCCGACGAGTTGCAGAGCCTGGTCGGTCAGTTCAAGCTGGCGCCTTAGCCCGGACCGCTCCCCAAACCTGCCGGCGCAGCGCTTCCGGCTCCCCCCGGCCCAGGTGTTTCCGGCCCCCCCCCGGCGCGCGTCAGCGCCCCGCCCCCTGATGCTTGGCCCCGGCAGGCGGGAAGCAGCCCCGGCGCACGGGGCTCTTGGTCTTTTGGCCTCCGCCAGCAGCACCCGCCCCCGCCCTTCCTCAGCCTCCACGATTGAGTCCCGGCATTTTGCTGAAGGTGCCCACCGAAAGCGACCTGATATAATTACCTGTGAGGGTTATTAGCCCTGGAGGCGCCCAAGCGGTGGCATCGCGCCCGGAGAAAGCCGCCCGCCTGATGGATCGGTCCGGGGTGCGACCGGAAGGAGATGACATGCATGGTACTGCAAATCGACAACATAGACCTCACGGTAAAGGGGAGATTTCCGAGAATCATCAGACTGGAATCTGAATATTTCGAATGGGTGGAAGATCCGCACCGGTTTATCGCAGAGTTGAAAGAAAGATGTACCGAAGCGGATCTCTTCACGTTCGTTCAGAAGGAAATTATCAACACTACCCCTAAATTCGAGTTCCATTACGAAATGGATAGCATCGCCGTACTACCAATCACAACATATGAAGATTGGTGGAATAACCAGATCAAGACCCAGGAGCGCAACAGAATCCGCAAGGCACACAAAACCGATGTCGAAGTGAGACTGGTCGAGTTCGATCACGAGCTGATGAAAAAGATCAAGGAGCTCTACGATGAATCACCGATCCGGCAGGGCAAGCCCTTTCTTTACCACAAAAGCAGCATCGAGCATCTGTGGAAGGAACACCATAGCTACCTGAACAGGAGCCAGTTTATCGGAGCGTTTTACCGGGAGCAGTTGATCGGCTTTGCGAAGGTCGTGCATGATGAGGGGATATCCCATATCATGAAACTCATATCAACCATCGGACATCGGGATAAGGCACCCACCAACGCTCTGCTCGCCAAGGCGGTCGAGATTAGCGCCGAGCAGGGGGCGAGTCATCTCGTCTACAGTACCTGGTGCCGAAGGGGGCTCGGGGCGTTTAAAAGAAATCATGCCTTCGTGCCGGTGGCGGTGCCGCGCTATTATGTACCGCTTAATTTGAGAGGGGAACTGGCGTTACGGCTCGGGATGCACAGGAATTTCAGGGAGTTGCTGCCGCCGGGGTGGATTGACGCCGCAGCCGAATGTCGCGACAAATGGAACAGATGGAGGCTTGCTTCCGGGAAAGGGGAGAAAAAGGCCTGACCCGGGAGCAACGAGGGACCTGCCAGGATGCGATAGCGCGGGCTGGACCAATTGCCCTCACCAGGTGGGGTGCGAGTTGGCGCCCAAAGCCGGAGCGGCTTCGATGGACTGCATCAGGTCAGGCGACTCGTTCTCCACGCCGTCCACCGCGGACGACACCGGCCACGCCTCCATGAGGTCCGCCGGGTAGGGTTGGAACATCTTCTTAAGGCTCGTCGGGTCGGTGGTCGTTCGCTCCAACCAGGTCCGGTATTCATCCGGGTGGAGGATGACCGGCATCCGATCATGGAGCGGCGCCACGACCCGATTGGCAGCGGTGGTGAGTATGGTGCAGGACTCGACCACCTCACCCTCAGGGGATTTCCAGCTTTCCCAGAGGCCGGCGAAAACCATCAGGCTGCTTCCCTTGAGATGCAGGTACCACGGCTGTTTCGCGTCCCCTTCCTGTTTCCACTCGTAGAACCCGGAGGCCGGCACCAGGCAGCGGCGATATCGGATAGCCTGCCTGAAGGAAGGCTTTTCGGTGACGGTTTCCGACTTGGCATTGATCATCTTGCCGCCGATAGACCTCCCCTGCGCCCAGGACGGGATCAAACCCCAGTGGAGCGAGTCGAGGTGGTTCTGGCCATCACCATAACGACGGATAACCCCGACCTGCTGGGTCGGGGCGATGTTGTACCGGGGAACTATCTGGGGGCACTCGGCGAGTCCAAAGTTATCGACGAGGAGCTCCGCTGGGATGTCTAGGGCGAATCGTCCGCACATTTCGTGTCTACTCCAAATCCGAGGTCGTGTGGCCTCCTATGGTAACTGGAAGGTCGGAGTAAAGCAATGGGGAATCCTTTTCAGGACTTACATTGTGCAAAGAAGCGGGTGCTCCCGCGAGGCCAACCCAGGCACACCTGCCAGCGAGCCCGGAATTGACCGGCTCGCATCCGGATGAAAAACAACCGTTTGAAACCAAAATAAACCGTCACGCTTCCCACAAAACCCCTCCATTCCCTGAGGGACCCGCCGCAACCTGAGGCCCGCCGGAACATCCCGCAGCGGCACTAAACCTCTCCGGTCGACCCAATGCCCCGTTATCATGCGTGTATTTAGTTCGGAAGTTTTATCATCGGATTGGCAAGCTGCTTGCTCTATTCATTCCGTACGAGCAAAGCAACAAAAGGAGAAGGTATGAAAAAAAATAGCGCGCAGAAAGCCCATCTTCTAGCAATGCTGGTTTTGAGTGTATTTCTCTTTTCCTCCGGTGCATTTGCGGCGGGCCCGGAATCGGCAATAACTGGCGCCGCAGATAATCTAGTGAGTCAGCCCATAGCCTCAACGGATCTGGTAGTCGCCGGTATTGGAGACAGCGGCTTTAGTCCAAGCGCCGCGACTGTAGCAACCCGATTGGGAGAGACCGGGGTTCAAGCCAATGAATTCTCGAAGCTGTCTCCGGTAACAGGGAAAATATATGTCGCCGACTCTGCCAATCATTCATGTCCCATCCACCAATCGAGTAGCGCCTGCCAAGCTGGTCAGGAATGACAACCAAGGGCCAACTTGGCGTCCGCACCCTCAACAAAATCGACTCCGTGCGCCTTGCCATCGCCGTTTTGGGCCGCCAGCAGGTCAAACGCTGGGTTCATCTGGCGCTGTGCGCCGGTTGATTGTCGTTTCCGCCGGGCTAAGAGGCGGGCAGGCGAGGGAGCAAGCCGGGCCCAGCCAGGTCTTGCTCCCCCGGATTTCCACGTATGGTGCGACGCGTCCGTTTTAAACCTAGTGCCCCCTGTCGGCAGCTCGCCAAGCCGTTAAATGCCTACGCGAGGTCGAAACGGTCGAGGTTCATCACCTTGCTCCACGCCCCCACAAAATCGCGCAGGAACTGCTCCTGGGAGTCCAGGCATCCGTAGACTTCCGCCAGGGCCCGGAGTTGGGAGTTCGAACCGAAGATGAGGTCGACACGGTTGCCGGTCCACTTCAGTTCTCCCGTCTCGCGATCACGCCCCTCGAACTGGTCGTCGGCTCCGGCGGCCGCCTTCCATGCCGTGCCCATGTCGAGCAGGTTCACGAAGAAGTCGTTGCTGAGCGTCCCCGGCCGCTTGGTGAAGACGCCGTGCTGGGACTGACAGAAGTTGGCATTGAGGACGCGCATGCCGCCAAGGAGTACCGTCATCTCAGGGGCGGTCAGCGACAGCAGTTGCGCCCGATCAACCAGTAGCTCCTCTGCCGGCACGGAGTATTTGGACTTGAGGTAGTTACGGAACCCGTCTGCGGCCGGCTCGAGTACGGCGAACGCCTCCACGTCGGTTTGTTCCTGAGACGCATCCGTGCGTCCCGGCGCGAAAGGGACCGTCACAGCGTGGCCGGCCAGCTTGGCGGCCTGCTCGACAGCCGCGCACCCGCCAAGGACGATCAGGTCGGCGAGCGAAACCTGCTTCCCGCCCGACTGGGCGCTGTTGAACTGCTTTTGGATCGCCTCCAGGGCCTGCAGCACGGTCGCCAGCTGGGCAGGCTGATTGACCTCCCAATCCTTCTGCGGCGCGAGCCGGACCCGCGCGCCGTTCGCCCCGCCACGCTTGTCGGAGTCGCGGAAGGTGGAGGCCGACGCCCAGGCCGTGGCGACCAGTTGGGGCACGGAGAGTCCCGAAGCGAGGATGGCTCCCTTGAGGGTGGCGATGTCGTGCACGTCGATCAATTCATAGCTGACCTCGGGGACCGGGTCTTGCCACAGCAGCGCCTCAGCGGGCACTTCCGCGCCGAGATAGCGCGAGCGAGGTCCCATGTCGCGATGGGTCAGCTTGAACCAGGCACGGGCAAAGGCGTCGGCAAATGCCTCCGGGTTTTGCTGGTAGCGCCGCGCGATCGGCAGGTAGATCGGGTCGAAGCGCAGGGAGAGGTCCGCCGTGGTCATCATCGGCCGGTGCTTCTTCGACGGGTCGTGCGCGTCAACCACCATGTCCTCTTCGGCCACGTCCTTGGCCAGCCACTGGTTGGCGCCGGCCGGACTCTTAACCAGCTCCCACTCGTATTTGAGCAGGGTGTTCAGATAGCCCATGTCCCACCTGGTCGGGTTCGCTTTCCAGGCGCCCTCGATGCCGCTGCCGATGGTGTCGCACCCTACGCCGCTACCGAAGCCGCACTTCCAGCCGAGCCCCTGCTCCTCGATGCCGGCGGACTCCGGTTCCGGGCCGACCAGCGCCGCATCGCCCGCCCCATGGCACTTGCCGAAGGTGTGCCCGCCGGCGATGAGCGCGACGGTCTCCTCGTCGTTCATCGCCATGCGTGCGAAGGTCTCCCGCACGTCGCGGCCGGAGGCGACCGGGTCCGGGTTGCCGTTGGGGCCTTCCGGGTTCACGTAGATGAGCCCCATCTGCACGGCGGCGAGAGGATTTTCCAGGGCCCGGTCGCCCGAGTAGCGCTTGTCGCCCAGCCAGGTGTCTTCAGCCCCCCAGTAGATCTCTTCGGGCTCCCAGACGTCTGCGCGCCCGCCGCCGAAGCCGAACGTCTTGAAGCCCATCGACTCCAGGGCGCAGTTGCCGGCGAGGATCAACAGGTCGGCCCAGGAAATTTTCCTGCCGTATTTCTGCTTGACCGGCCAGAGCAGGCGGCGCGCTTTGTCGAGGTTCACGTTGTCCGGCCAGCTGTTGAGCGGCGCGAAACGCTGCGTGCCCGAGGAGGCGCCGCCGCGGCCGTCGCCGGTGCGGTAGGTGCCCGCGCTGTGCCACGCCATCCGTATGAAGAGCGGCCCGTAGTGGCCGTAATCGGCCGGCCACCACTTTTTGGAGTCGGTCATCAGCGCATAAAGGTCCTTCTTGAGGGCCTCCAAGTCGAGTTTCTTGAACTCCTCGGCGTAGTTGAACCCCTCCCCCATCGGGTTACTGAGGGGAGAATTCTGATGCAGCATCTTGACGTTCAACTGGTTTGGCCACCAGTCCCGGTTCGACGTGGCGCGACGGCTCGTGGGCTTGGCAACTGCGCCTGTTACCGGGCACTTACTATCGTCACTCATCTCTACTCTCCTTTCCTTGCAGGTTTGGATTCGAACAGCTCACCAGGGATTATAAGACTATTAACTTTATACCACAAAACAGGAGTTATGCTGCCAGTCAGCACCCTGCTGATAAACACCAAGATTGCCGTTGTCGCGGTCATTCAACAGAGGAGGCGCAGGGAGGCCCTCCGGTGACAGTCTGGACACCACGCCATAGGTTAGCGACCATGTCCTGGACGTTGAACGAGGAGGCCGTTTGAGTATTGTGGCGTCATTGTATTCAGGGATTAAGAATCGGAAACGTCACTGGCGCTCTTTCCGAGGGCCGCCAGACCTGGGTCGGTGGATTGGGGAAGAGCTCAGGATCAGGTTCGGGGGACAAGGGGGGACAAGGGAGGCCAGGTGCAAGGGGGGGTCAAACTGTCAGCATACCATAAGCAGGTCTCTCTACCTGCCAATCAATAATATCTCATGGTTTTCTTTATTACTCAGCACGTACTTGTATCCCACCTTGCTTATCTCGACTATCTGCTTCTTATACTTTGCCATAATGGTCTCTAGCTCTTGAACAGAAGGTATCCCCTCGGACCGGTACGACACGACGATGGTACTGTCTTGAAATTTCTCGAACAGCCGATCAAAGGCGTCAGCTATTCTCTTGGAATCATTCCAGATACCCTTTATCGGCTTAAGTCGTCTATGCTTGCTCTTCATATCTATTCTGCTGAGCCAGTCGGGATAATCAACCAGAGCCTCCAGAAAATGGTAGAAGTCATGATAGTCGACCGTCGCCCCTTTGCTCGATATATACGGCGTATCGATATAGACCAGGTCGAAATTCCCTTCAATAGCAAACACGTCCTGGTTGATGGCAAGGTTGAGCTTCCCATTATCGAAAACGGCATTATTGGCTTCCGCAGCGAACCGTCTGAAACACACCTCGAAAGGGGTTTCCCATGTCGCGGCGTTACCGAAGTTCCTTTCAACATCGGCCGTGCGGATATAAAGGTTCTTCCTGTGGAACAGGTTGAATGGTCGTTTGATAATGCACGATTGGAAAAGTGTAAAATAGGCTATTGCCTTCTTATAGCCATCTTCCATCTGGTATATGTTATAAGCGACAATATCGAGCCATTTATTTTCGCTGTCCAAGAAATAAATGTGGCTGAAATTGTCTTCGATGATGGTTTTATATTCCAGATCTGCACTCTTTACAAGAAGTGAATCAATCTCTTTGTCAGTTAAAGTAGTGGAGTTGTTTTCTACCAGAGCTTTGCCTATACAGTGGTTGAACCGCAATATATCATTATAGACCACCTGCTTGGATTTGCGTTTTAACATGTATGACATGCAACCGGTGCCGCCAAAAGCATCCAGCGCTGTTTCAAAGGGAATATCCTTGATATTGTCCCATATCCAGTCAGCTATCTTAAGCTTACTTCCCTGGTATCTGGTTGTAGGGAATTTGGGCTGAGGCTTACAAATGCCCAGGTCAAATTGTTCCTGCATCTGGGCTGCTTTCTTCATGCTGCTCCTCCGTCTCGTACCTATGCGTTTAACGTTTCGAAAAAGGCTTCCAGCCTCGTGCGAAAACTTCGAGACGGTTCGTTACCAGTAGCAGCCCCCCTCGACTTTATCGAAGCCTTGAGGATGCTCCTCTGGAAGAGGGCGAACCCAGTGTTCGTTTCCTATTTCGCCCCAGCGCTTGCCTTTGATGCCGAATAACAGCTGAGTGGCCCCACCGAGATGTACTGCCTGCTTGCCGAGGCGCTTGGCGAAGGCGGCGAGTGGAAATCCGTAGGCTCCGCAACCGATGATGGCAACGTCGAAATCGGTCTGCGTCATCTGATCGCACATATGATCCAGGGCATCGAACCATGTCGTATAGACGCTACTCGTATTATAGGCGATCGATTGCACCGCTGTGATTGTTTTGAGTTCGAATTCCGGCAATACGCGGGGATCTTCAAACAGTAAGCCCCGTTTTTTGTATTGGGCCTGAATGCTCTTTGTGAAGGGATGAATGACCAGTACGGTTTTTCCCGCCAGCGCTTCGGACCAGGGATTGGCGTGACTATAGGGCAGGAGGTCTTCCAAGCCCACCTTGGTAGCGGACGACAGCTGTTGCGCGAAGACACGTTCACCCGTCAACCAGGAACCGAGCACATCGACGTACTGCATGTCGTCAATGAGCAAAGCGGCGAAGCGGTCGTACAGTGCCTCATTGGCGGGAAAGAACCCGGCATTGCGCGTGAGTCCGCGCGAGAGGCACCTGTCCCACCAGTATTCCGGATAGTCTTGACTTATATAGCGCCACGCCTTGCGGGCCGACGACTCGGGCAATTGCGCGAAATGATAGACGAGTGCAGCACTTAGCTCCCCCGAGCCGAAGCGCGCGACCATGGCCGGTTTGCCGGCTAAGAGCTTCTGCTTGATCAAGTCGGAGGCAGCTTGACCCGTGATCTGAATGTTGTCGGAGGTGAATCCGACGGGGTTCTCCTTCTTCCACAAGGCCTTATGGAGACTGCGAAGGGTATGGAGGGTTTCTGCATAAAGAGCGTTCACAAATACTCCGAAATTTTTGATGTAAGGCAGACTGGAATTGCATTTTCAGGGCGGTCAACGCGGTAGGGATCCAGTCACGGGAATAGCTGTCCACCGGGGGCACCTGTTAGCCAAGCTCCTACCAACTGAAAGCCGGCTACATGGCAGTTACCGACGTGTCAATCCTGACATGCAAGGTTGATTTAATAGTGGCGAAAATCGCCGACAGATTTTCCATCTTTCGTCAACGCCATAACAGTCATCCTGAAGGTGGAGCGGGGTTACCTTTCCAACGCTTGGACCTGGTAGCGTACCCGGCGATGGTAACTCGTACGTTACCATAAATCAACCCGTTTCCTTTTGCTGCAAGCCTGAACACCGAACGATGAAGTGTTATAAACACAGAAACTTGCGAAACTCGGCAACCTCCCCCTCCTCCCCCTCCTCCTCGGCTACGTCCCCCTCCTTTCCATGAGCCTGCCGCAGTCCCCGCAGCCCCCGGGATACCAAAATGGTCACCTTGGGTGCCCCCTGCTGCCATTTTATGTCATTTTTTGTCCATCAGGGGGATATTCCCGCCTGGCCAATTGTGCAGGAATTAAGGATTCCCCCGGTCCCCCGGAAAGCTCGTGTCACGCTGCACCGCTGCGAAGTTCGCTTTTTCGGCCCAAGGGAAAAGCAGGTGGGTTGCGAACCTGGAAAAGATGTGCAAGAAATGCGAACTTTTGTTCTCCCTCAAATCACGGGTCTGCAACTTGCAGTTTTTCAGGCAGTTGACTCGAATATCCACAACAACGGAGAATCCAAATGAAAAAGATCGCTGCCGGTACCCTTGCCGTACTGATGTTGGCCTCAGTCGCCTTCGCCGCGAGCACCGCTTCGGCTCCCAATCCCGCATCCGGTAAAACCGGACAGCCCGGCCCCAACTTCGCCGCCCATAAGCAGAAGATAGTAGACCAGATCACCCAGCGGATCCAGCGGCTTCAGGCGGTCCAGGCTTGCGTCCAGGCAGCCCAGGACCACCAGGCCCTGAAGGCGTGCCGTGAGTCTGCTGGCCGGAATTAATCTGTGCCTTTCAGCAGAGCTGAATGGTCACCCCTGGACGTTCTTGCCTTGCAGTTGGAGAGGGCCGCATGGAAACGATGAGACGCCTTTTTGTCGTGTTGGCCGTTGTTCTTTTCAGTAGTTGGCCCGCGCTGGCCGCTGAATTTTATGGTGCGTCCGTTACCGACAAGGACGCGCCGTCCTCATTTATGCGTTATGGAATTTACGGTGATCTACCCACGGTCGGCAGTGTGGCCCCGGGTTCTCCCGCCGAGACGGCAGGGTTTGCCAGAGGCGATGTCATCGTTTCCATTAACGGGAAGGACCTCGTGCACTCGAAAGATCTGGCTGAATTCGGCGACAAAACTTTGACAATAAGGATGTTTGACGGCTTAAAGTGGAAGGTGCTGACCATCGACTGCAACGTTGTGGGAAAAAACGAGATCCGCCCTGCGGCAGGACACAGAACTGAAGTAGAGACCGAAGCTTCGAGTTCATCCGCCGATGGCCGATCAGCCTCCCTTCCGCCATTAAAGTTCGACGATTCGAGCCTGTCCGATGTTGTCGTCAACGTCGTGGCCGATCCATCCGCCAGGTTGGACCAAGCACAGCCGAGCGCTCCGACCCAACCTTTGCTTGACCATCCCGAACACGATCTGGAAGGAATCGAGTGGTGATTTATCCGGCAAAGAGGGGGACGGCCGGAAAGAGGGTTCATGAAGCTATAAGGTGGCTGGACTGCACCAGACCGGCGGGATGCGTCACCTGCGGGTACAACCAGCCTAAAAACTCGTCACGGAGCCTGAAGAGGCGCTACAAGCTCATCGCCGCCCCCAACGCCATTTCGGTGGTTCCCCCTTTGCGTAACAGACCGCGCACAGCACGGCAGAAAGTGCAACGATGTATGCGATGAATCCGATCTCGCTCTGGGCTGGCGGGACCACCAAAAGTCCTACTACCAATAGCGCAAAGTACACGCAATAGACAACCCAGCCTTGCCATGTACTCGGCAGTCCCCATCCCCAGCCATATCTCTTAGCTGGGAACCAGTACCTTTTTTCGTTCACTGTAGTGCTCCTTGGGGTCGTTCAAGGTGGGGTAGTGCTTCACCAGTTACCGGATATTTCACCAAGCACTTCGATATGACGTATTGCGGCATCCTGTTTGTCATCGTCTAACTTGAACGATTCTTCGGTTACGCTGGATATCGACATTAAACGGCGCATGCGGCGGAGGGGGACGTTCCCGAGTTTCGTGAGTTTCTCTGGAGACCCCCGCTAAAAACGCAGTAACTGGCGAAACTCGGGTACGTCCCCCTGCGAACTCGGGTACGTCCCCCTGCGAATTTGTGGTCGAATCGAACCTACAATTGGTACTGGCTCGTTGACGGGTTGATGGCTGAAGAGACGCCGTACACCTGGCGAATCCTTCAGCCATCCAGAAATATTCCGGGATAAAGCATAGCGATGACAAGCACGAGGCCTTTTGGCTGGCACCGGGAATTGCGTCCCGTAATAGCGCCCCCGAGTGTGTTTCACCTATTTAGGCATGAGAATAGCGTTAATCAACTTTTCCGTGTCCTCAAGAGAGAGAGGCGCCGCCCCGTCTTTGTCCCCATTCTTAATTATATAATCCACGATCTTCGCCTGCTCGACACGGTCCCGGTCCATGGACATCAACTTCTTTGTAAAGTAAAAATCAGTGAAATCTACCCACCGCTGGGGAACAGCCCGAATCGCCGTTAAAGAGCCCCCCACATCTCCGCGGCAAAAGCTTGTGTAAAGCTGCTTGTAAAGGGCTGGGCGTGGGGCCTGCGAAGCTGCCTCCTCCGGCTCTCTATAGACCGTGAACTCATATTCAGCAGCCACAAGAGGGTTATAACAACGCCCCCCGGTTGCACCAAGCAACCTGGCAATATCCCAAAAACCCTTGTTTTGATATACAGATGGGTATATTGAGAGGATTAGAAATTTTTTCGCCTCGTTGGAATCCAGACGCGCAAGCACACGTTTAACGGTCGCCGCAAACACGATCCAGTCCGTACCGACGTTTTGGCCGACACCCAGCTTTGAGTCAGATAAAACCACATTTAAAGAATTGTACTTGATCTGGAGCCTATTGCCCAAGACCTTAGTTTCAGCGGCCAACTGGACCTCCCCCAAACTATCGCCGGATATATAATTTACACCTCCCCTTTCAGAGCACATCGCCGACCCGATAGGATCATTATAATACCTATTCCCAATATCTATGGTTTTGAAGGAGACAGCCTGCGCCCAGCCAGCCGTCACCAGCACCCCCGTCGTCACAGCAAGAAAAATTTTTTTCATGGTTCCCCCCTGGAAATGAAAAGTTCCGAGTAATAGAACGTCATCGGATAACAAAAAATCTTTTTGCAAATGCAAGCGTACCTCAAGGCAAGGCCGTTTGAGGTGTCCTGTCAATAGTGGACACTCGCATCTCAAGCGGCAACCTGCAGGATAGACAAATTCTGCGTGAATACAGCTGGCGATATATTGGCTGAGACTTAGGGTCAGACCAAGCTAACTCACAAAATTTGTTCAGCTTATATCCTCCAAATAGGTGTTTTAACGGCTTAACTGTCCTTTTCAGTGCCAATATCAGCAATTTAAGCCAGGGGGGCGCTCGTGCAAAGAAAACAGAGTTCCACCTTGCTCCCGAATCTTTCTTCCAATGACTTTAATTCCGAGGCGGACCTTAATCGGAAATCATATCTACATCATCCAGCGCCAGTATCGTGACTAATACGTCCCATTGACTTCCCAGTGGCCACCCTTGGCTGGCCCGACTCGCTGTAACCGGCCTCCGGCCTGCAGTTTTCGGAGATTACGCTCTATGGAGCGTGTCGTGACGCCAACGCTTTTGGCTAGCTCCGCAATGGTCATCGCCCCATTTTTCCGCAACGCCGCAACGATTTTCTCCGACGTTTTCTCCGACGTTTTCTCCGACGTTTTCGCGAGTGCTTCCGTCATGGAATCCTGCAAAGCTTGCAACATAAATTCTATGAAGGGGGTTGAATCCGCCAACCTGTCAGCCTCGGCCAACGCCTGGTAATAAGCGGCTTGGCGCACCTTGATCACCGACTCAACCGGGAGATAGGCCAGGATCGGCTGCCACTTGCTCAGTATCAGTGTCTGCCACAAGCGCCCCATTCGTCCGTTACCATCGGCGAAGGGGTGAATAAACTCAAACTCGTAATGGAACACGCAACTGGCAATCAATGGGTGCACCGGAGTCGCTGCCAGCCAGGCGAGCAGGTCCGCCATGAGCCCGGTGACTCTACCTGCCGGCGGTGCCATATGCACCAGAGACTGATCGCTGTAAATCCCTACGCCGCCGGTACGGAAACGACCGGCATCTTCTACCAGTCCCTCCATAAGCAGTTGGTGAGCTGCCAATAGATCAGTACGGGAATGCGCTTGCCAGAGCGACAATTGCTCGTAAGCAGAAAATGCGTTTCGCACCTCCTGTATTTCACGCGGCAAACCCAAGACCGGCTTGCCATCCAATACGGCGGTCACTTGTTCCACACTAAGGGTATTGTTTTCTATAGCCAGAGAGGCCTGAATGGTGCGGATACGGTTGTTGCGGCGTAACTGCGGAGATAGGGCGCTACCTCCCGATACTGACCAACGGGTCAATAGCTCAACGATATCGGCTACCCGTTGCAGGATTGGCGGCGTGATGGTATAGGGCGGAAGATAACTCATTCGGCAACCTCACTCAGAAAGGTCACTAAACAAAAAAAAGAGGCTACAGCCTAAACCGTAACCTCTTGTTTTTGTATGGCGTCCCCGAGACGATTCGAACGTCCGACCCCTTCCTTAGGAGGGAAGTGCTCTATCCTGCTGAGCTACGGGGACAAATCAGACGATCTTTATACCTTAGCCTCCCCGCTTTTGCAAGGAGTTTTATTAAAACTTGAGTAAAGAGAATACCTTACCGGCGGGCAGTTTCTTGCTCCCCTCCAGAAATTCCAGCTCGGCCATGAAGCAACACTCGAAGATGTCGGCTCCCATGCCACCCACCATGTCGACGACGGCCGCCATGGTCCCGCCGGTCGCCAACAGGTCGTCGGCGATCAGCACCCGCTCTCCCTTCTTGATGGCGTCGACGTGGATCTCCAGGGTGTCCGTGCCGTATTCGAGGTCGTAGGTCTTCTTGAGGGTCTCGGAGGGGAGCTTGCCGGGCTTACGTACCAGGACGATCCCCGCGCCCAGCTTGTACGCCAGCGCCGCGCCGATGATGAAGCCGCGCGCCTCGACCCCAACGACCTTGTCGATCTTCTCGCCCACGTAGCGGTTGGCCAACAGGTCCACCATGCGCTGGAAGCTCTTGGCGTCCTCCAGCAGGGTCGTTATGTCCTTGAATAGAATCCCCTTCTTGGGGAAGTCCGGCACGTCCCGGATGATGCTCTTGAGATTTTCCATGTGCTTGCTGGCCGCTCCTTATTTTCCTGCTGTAGGTGTCGCGCTGCGCCCCATGATGTCGGTCGCTTCCACGATTTTTCTCAGTTTCTCCAGGCTCTTCGCCTCGATCTGGCGGATGCGCTCGCGGGTCACCCCGAAGCTGCGGCCGATGGTGTCGAGGGTCTGGGGGTCCTTGTCGTCCAGCCCGAAACGCAGGGTCAGGATCTTCTTCTCGCCGTCGGAGAGGGTCTCGAACCACTTACTGACCAGCTCGTACTTGTTGAGGTCCTCAAGGAGCGCCGCCGGCGACACGGTGGAGGTGTCCTCGATGGTGTCGATCAGGAAGTAGTCGTTGTTCTCCCCCATGGGGCGCTCGATGGAGTAGGTCTTCTTCAGGAGCACCATGAGCCGGCGCACGTAGGTCACGTTCACGTCGAGGGTGTCGGCGACCTCCTTGATGGTCGGCTCCCGGTTCATCTTCTGCACCAGCTCGCGGGTCACCCGCAGCATCTTGTTGATGTCGTCGGAGACGTGCACCGGAAGCCGGATGGTGCGCGACTGGTTCACCAGCGCCCGCTCGATGGACTGCCTGATCCACCAGGTGGCGTAGGTGGAGAAGCGGCACTCCTTGGAGAGCTTGAAGCGCTCGACGGCCTTGATGAGCCCCATGTTCCCCTCTTCGATCAGGTCCAGGAAAGGGAGTCCGCGGTTGATGTAGCGCTTGGCGATCTTCACCACCAGGCGCAGGTTGGACACGATCATGCGGTCCCGGGCTGCCTTGTCGCCCAGGTCGATCTTCGCGGCCAGCTCCTTCTCCTCGTCGGCGGTCAAGAGCTTGGTCTTCTGGATCTCGCGCAGGTAGAGCTTGATGGCGTCGTCGAAGTGCTCCACGACCGCCGCCTTGATCTCCTCTTCTTCGACCTCTGCCGGCTCCACCTCTTCGACGTCCTCGAGCTCGAGAGCGTCCGGGTCCTGCTCGACATCCAGGAAAAGAGGGTCCTTCTCCTCTAAAAGTTCGTCTTCCATGCAAGACTCCTATGGCAAACTGCTGGTTTTAGATGGGTCACTTGTTGCCGCGTGGTTCGCGGAAGGGCGCGCAAACGCTCCTCGCCCCTACTGCTCTTCGCTCCAGCCGTTCCTGCCGATCAGGCGCACGAAACGGCAGCCGTCCGACTCCTGGCGCGCCACCTTGCCGTCCGGACTTTTGGTCACCAGCACCAATTGCTGGTCGTTGCGGTCCCCGACCGGTATCACCAGACGACCGCCGGGGGCGAGCTGACTGATCAGGCACTCCGGGACGTGGGGCGCGCCCGCAGTCACCAGGATGGCGTCGAAGGGCGCCTCCTCCTCCCAGCCGTCGGTACCGTCGCCGATGCGCAGGTTCACGTTCAAAAGGCCCAGGCTGTCCAGGGCGCGGCGCGCCTTCAGGGCCAACGGGCGGATACGCTCAACCGTGTAGACCCGGTCCGCCAGGGTCGCCAGCACGGCCGCCTGGTAGCCGGAACCGGTGCCGAGTTCCAGCACCTTCTCCCGGCCGCTCAGCTCCAGCATCTGGGTCATCTTCGCCACGATGTAGGGCTGGGAGATGGTCTGCTTTTCGCCGATGGGGAGCGAGCCGTCGCTGTAGGCCTGCGCAGCCATGGCCTCCTCGACGAATATGTGCCGCGGTATATCGAGCATGGCCCCGATGACCCGCTGGTCCGTGATGCCCCGCTTCACTAACTCGGTCACCATTCTCTTACGTGCAACCCCGAAATTCAAATGTTCCCCCAATCTGTTGGCAGCGGGGAAATATAACAAACCGACGGCTAAAAGTCCAGCATTCACCGCACTTCCCACGCCTTGAGGGTCTCGATGGAGGCGTAGTTGGTCAGGTCGATGTGCATCGGGGTGATGGAGACGTGGCCGCGCGACACGGCGTGGTAGTCGGACCCGGGGATGTCCTGGAAACTGAGGTCCGCGGTACCGATCCAGTAGTAGCTCCTGCCCCGGGGATCCACCTTGTCCACGATGGTCCCCTCGTAGCTTCGCTTGCCCTGGCTGGTGATGAGCGGCACCCGGAGCAGCTCGGCCGGGAGGTCGGGGACGTTCACGTTGAGAAAGGTGTCGGGGGGGAGTCCCTTCTCCATGACGGTCTGGGCCAGCCGCGCGGCGCAACCGGCGGCCACGTCGTAATGCTCCCCGGCACCCTGGGTCACCAGGGAGACGGCGATGGCGGGGATGCCCATCAGGGTCGCTTCCAGGGCCGCGGCGACGGTTCCCGAGTAGGTGACGTCGTCGCAGACGTTGCCGCCCCGGTTCACCCCCGAGATCACCAGGTCGGGCCGGAAGGAGAGCAGGCTGTGGATCCCCAGGTTGACGCAGTCGGTGGGTGTGCCGTCGACGGAATAGACGTTCTCGCTGATGCGCGCCGCCCGCAGCGGATGGTGCAGGGTCAGGGCGTGCCCCACCGCGCTGCGCTCCCGGTCCGGCGCAACTACAACCACTTCGGCGATCTCGGCGACCCGCTTCATGAGAGCTGCGAGTCCCGGGGCGTGCACACCGTCGTCGTTAGTAATGAGAATTTTCACCAATATTACCTCGTTAACAACATCAAATTCACATAAATATGCGGCGCTGCCGCAGGCGTAACGCGGCACCCGGGTCCGGCCGTAGATACGCGACTGGAGCCCGATGGCACGCAAGGCTTCCGGTACGGGACACCTTTTTGTGCTGCCCTACCCCCTATCTTTCGGCCGGAGCAGGGATTACTTTAACATATTTAAATCAAGCCCGACAATTTTTAACATTAATCTGTAGCGAAATCCGACGCCAGGAACAGCGGCAGCTTGCCCGCTCCTTTGGCCCCTTGGCCTATAAAATTAACGAGGGGACTTTAGCTGTGTCCCCCCTGCGAAGTAGGGGGGAAGGCTCGCGCTAGCGAGACAGGGGGGTCCTGCCGGCCAAAACACCCCCCTGCTTCACTACGTTCAGCTTCCCCCCTATTCCATAGGGGGGACTAAACAGGCTGAAGGCCTTAATCCAGGATGTGGGCACCCGCAAGGGGTCTACCAAGATGGTGACACGACCTAATCGAATTTGCCGCAGGCGATTCGATCCTTGCCGGCATAGCGCAGCTTCATGGTGATGAGACCGGTGTAGCAGACGATGGAAAAGATGTTGGCGAGAATCAGCGGGAGGTCGTTCAGGGAGATGCCGTAGATGAGCCAGAGCGACATGCCGAGGTTCAGCAGGATCAGCTGCCACATGGAAAGGTCGCGGGCGTGCTTGGTCCGGTAGGTCTGGATGACCTGGGGGATGGCGGCGCCGCTGGTGAGCAGGCCCGCCATGAGCCCGATGTACGGGGTGGGGTTCATGCGCCCTTTTTCCCCTTGAACTCGGCGCCGGCCCAGTCGATCTGGGAGAGCAGCCCGCGCAGCGCGGAGACCTCGCGGCTGTCGAGCTCGGCCCGGGAGAAGATGCGGCGCATGGTGCGCATCATGTGGTCGGGGTTTTGCGGGTTGAGGTAGCCGATCTTCAGGAAGGTGCGCTCCATCTGGGCGTAGAGCGGCTCCAGGCTGGCGGAGCCGGCGACCTCGCGCGCGGGCTTCGCGGCGGCGACCTCGCAAGCGGTGGTGGCTCCCTTGAGGAACTCGTAGCAAAAGATCAGCACGGCCTGGGAAAGGTTCAGCGAGCCGTACTCGTCCGCGGTCGGGATGGTGGCCTGCCAGCGGCAAAGCGCCACCTCGTCGGTGGTGAGGCCGCTGTCCTCCCTGCCGAAGACCAGCGCCAGCCGGCTTTGCGGGGCGCAGCCGGCAAACCGGGTGACGATTTCATCCGGGGTGCAGATCTCGTTTCGGTACTTGCCGTGCCGCCGGGTGGTGGCGACCGAGAACTCGCAGTCGGCGAGCGCCTCCTCCAGGGAACTGAAGATTTTGGCCGCGTCCAGCAGGTCCTTGGCTGAGACGGCGAACATGGTCGCTTCGGGATGGTCCACGCGACAGGGGTTCACCAGGCGCAGGTCCGCAAGCCCCATGTTCTTCATGGCCCGGCAGACCATGCCGATGTTCCCCGGGCTCTGGGTCCCGACCAGGACGATGCTGATTCTTTCCTTGATATCCATGAAACAATTACCTTCCTTTTTCATTTGAATCTACGGCCGGCGCACTTCGCCCGTCAGGACCGCTTGTGATGCAGCGACGCCTTGTGGCCTACCTGCGCGGCCAGATATTTCCTCATCCTCTTGAGCCTCGCCCGGGCCAGCCTGCGGCGCCAGTGGTGCGCGGCGAAGTGGCTGAGCCACATGCACCCGGTGAGAGCCGCCAGGATCAGCAGCAGGTAGGGCTCGTAGCGCTCCAGGTCGCTCACGAAGAGCGACGCCCCCTTGCCGAAGAGATAGCCCAGCATGGAGAACAGGATAGCCCAGGAGAAGGCGCTCATCAGGTTCAAGGCGAGGAAGCGCCGCGAGGAGATGTTGGTCATGCCGAGGATGATCGGAAGCAATATCCTGAAGCCGTAGGTGTAACGGGACACGAACGCGACGAACGTCCCGTAGCGCTCGATGAGCCGCAGCCCCTTGCGGAACTTGCGCGCCAGCTTGGTGAAAAACTTCAGGAGGGCGGGTCCCCTGACCCGGCCGAGGTAGAAGTAAAACTGGTCTCCGAGGAAGGAGCCGGCGAAGGCGGAAAGAATGATGCCGTAGATGTTGAAGTATCCCTGGCTGGCAAGGAAACCGGCAAAGATCAGTATGGTCTCCCCTTCGAGAAAGGTCCCGATCAGGAGCACCCAGTATCCATGATCCCGCAGGTACTCCTGGAGAAGCTGCTGCACTAAGCCTCCGGGTTACGAATAGCTTTTGGTTTCCGCGTGAGACAGGTCAAGGTTTTCGTTCGCTCCGCTCACAGGCTAAGGTGGAGACAGGTCAAGGTTTTCGTTCGCTTCGCTCACAGGCTAAGGTTGAGAGCACACCAAAACCGCTCATCTGTTCAGCCTCAACCTCAACCTCAGCCTCAACCTATCCTTATTTCCGGTAGGTCGGGATCACCCCCCTGACCTCGACGGTGGGTGCGTCCTCGATCAGTTCCAGGTTCCCCGAGTCATCCTCGTAGTCCTCGTCGCCCACCGCCCAGGCGTAGAGACGCTCGGAATCGAGCAGCACCGGCTTCTCGGGGGACCCGTAGACCCGGTTCTGCATCCCCTCGTCATAGAGGCCGACGCAGCCGTGTGAGGCGGGCTTGCCGGGGAGGTCCCTGGCATGGATCCAGTAGGAGACGTTGTCCTCCCCCACGTGGAAGCGCATGGCGTTGTCCATCGGGTACTGGTCGGTCTGGTCCTCCGTCTTGTAGAGCGAGGAGAAATGGTTCCGGTCCCGGGCGTCTATCTGGTACACCCCGACCGGGGTCTCGTGGCCCAGCGCGCCCGTCGCTGCGGGCATGGAGAAGACCAGCTCCCCGTATTCGTAGGCGCCGATCCACTGCTCGGTGAGGTCGATGAGCAGGAACTTCTCGTGCCGCTCGGCGGGCGGGTACTCTGCCGGGAGCGGCGTGTAGTTGCGGCAGGCCGGGATGTCCACCGGGACCTTTATGGTCATCCCGGGGTAGACGTGGCGCCGGTCGATCCTGTTGAAGCGGGCCACGACGGGCCAGTCGCTGCCGAAAAGCGACTCCAGGCTGTCCTCGGGTCTGATGAAGCGGGGCCGCCAGGGGATCTTGCTGAGGCTTGGATAATCGACACGGGTGAGGTCTTCGTGCGCCGGATCCTGCGGGTTGGGGCCGGCCACGGAGGTGGACAGCGGGTTGTAGACGACGATGGCGCCGAAAATGACAAGAACGATAAAATACAGGACCTTACGTAACAGCTTGCGTACCATCTTGCGTGCACTCCCTAGCCAAAAACGAGTGATGGGGCAGTGGCCCCATCATCCCCCACTTTTAGCATCATTAGGACTACGGGTCAAGAAAAAGCGCGGGCAGCCAGTACCTCCTCGACCGCCGTGTAGGGGTCGAGGCTCCGGTTGCGCAGGCCGTCCAGGATCGCCTGGTAGCTGCCGTTCGCCTTGATGGCGCCGAACACGGTGTCGAAGAGCTCCTCCCTGAGGGTGTCGGCGAAGAGCTTGGCGTTACGCTCCTCGATCAGCCGCTGCAGGTGGCCGGAGGACTTGAGGTACTCCCGGTGCGCCTCGAACTCCTCGATCAATTCGTCGATGCCGACCCCGCGGGCCCCTTCCGTCTTGAGGACGTGCGGCAGCCAGGCGCCGGGCTCCGGGTGTTTCATCTCCAGCATGGCGGAGAGCTCACGGGCGGTCCGCTCGGCACCCTCGCGGTCCGCCTTGTTGACCACGAACACGTCGCCGATCTCCAGGATCCCCGCCTTGATGGCCTGGATGTCGTCGCCCATCCCCGGGACCATGACGACGGCCGTGGTGTGCGCGGTGCTGACGATGTCCACCTCGTCCTGGCCGACCCCGACGGTCTCCACAATGACGACGTCCATCCCCATGGCGTCCATCACGTTCACCACGTCCATGGTGGAGCGCGACATGCCGCCCAGGCAGCCGCGGGTGGCGAGGCTCCTGATGAAGACCCCCGGGTCCTCGGCGTGCCGGTTCATCCGGATGCGGTCCCCGAGGATGGCGCCGCCGGTGAAGGGGCTGGTCGGGTCGATGGCGACCACGCCGACCAGGAGGTCCTTCTTGCGGTAGGCCGCGATGATCTGGTCCACCAGGGTGGACTTGCCGGCGCCCGGCGGGCCGGTGAGCCCCAGGATGTAGGCGTTCCCGGTGCGCGGGTAGAGCGACTTAAGCTCCGCCACCGCGCTTTTGAAGCGGTCGTCGATATCTCTCATCAGGCGCGCGGCGGCGCGGATGTCGCCGTCGAGCACACGTTCGGCAAGTGTCATGCAGGGCTCCCGGTTGCTTCGCTGCGGCAAAGTGCGGCATGCAGGCCGCGCTCCAGGGCGCAGCCGTTTTTGAGATCCAGCTCCTCGGCGGAGTTCACCAGCCGCTTGGCTGCGGCCAGCGCGGCGCTCGAGTGGGCGGCGATCCCCTCGGCGTAGGCGCGCACCTCGTCCCAGAAGACGGCCGCGGGGAATACCGCGTTCACGTATCCCAGGCGCAGGGCGTCCGCCGCGTCGTAGCTCTGGGCGGTCATGAAGACCTCCAGCGCCTTGTTCCTGCCGATCAGGCGCGGCAACTTCTGGGTGCCGCAGAAGCCGGTCAGGATCCCCAGGCGCGCCCCCGGGTGGGCGAAGCGCAGCGTGTCGCTGGCAAGCCGCAGGTCGCAGGCAAGCGACAGGTCGCAGCCGCCCCCCATGGTGATGCCGTTCAGCGCGGCGATGACCGGCGTCTCGGCGTCCTCCATGGTTTCGAAGAGCGCCTGCCCCGCTTCCCCGAAGGAGAGCGCGTCGGCCGGAGAGAAGTCGAGCATCTGGGCGATGTCGGCGCCGACCGCGAAGGAGTCGCCGGGGTAGCCCGAGACCACGATGGCCGCGACCTCCGGGTCCGCCTCCAGGAGCGCGAAGGCGCTACTCAGTTCGCGCAGCGTTTCCTGGGAGAGCGTGTTCAGGCGGGCTCCCGAGTCGAGCAGCAGGTAGCCGACCCCGTTTTCCACCTTCAGTGACAGCTTTGAGTATACCATCGGCAAGTTCCTTCAGTAATAACTCAAATACGGCGTATTTCTGTCCCCCCTATGGAATAGGGGGGAAGCGGAACGTAGTGAAGCAGGGGGGTATTTTGCCGGCAGTGAGCCCCCCTGTCTCGCTACGCGAGCGTCCAACTTTTATCTACTTGAAGCCAACGCCCCCTCGCCCTCCGGGAGAGAACTGGGGTGAGGGAAGCACGCAGCGCGAGCCTGTCCCCGGTTAGCGTGGTTCACCTTTCACGGCTTCAGGCTTAAGCGTGCGGAGTGACGTTGTCGCGCACCCAGCCCACGATGGTTTCCGTGGAGGTGCCCGGGGTGAAGATCTCGCGGATGCCGGCCTCCTTCAGTCCGGGGATGTCGTCCTCCGGGATGACGCCGCCGGCCATGAGGACGATGTCAGTCGCGCCCTTCTCCTTCAGAATCTCGTAGACCGCGGGGAGCAGCGTGTTGTGCGCGCCCGAGAGGATGGAGAGCGCGATGCAGTCCACGTCCTCCTGGATGGAGGCGGAAACGATCTGCTCCGGCGTTTGGTGCAGACCCGTGTAGATGACCTCGAAACCGGCGTCGCGAAAGGCGCGCGCGATGATTTTAGCTCCCCTGTCATGACCGTCCAGACCCGGCTTTCCCACCAGAATACGCAATTTCCTTTCAGCCATGGCACACCTCCGTAGTTATTGTATTGAAAATCGTTGAGTGGTTAAGTCGTTAAGTCGTTTAGTCGGTAAATCGTCGAGTCGTTAAGTCGTTAAGTCGTCGAGTCGTCGAGTCGTTGAGTCGTTAAGTCGTTAAGTCGTTGATGGACTACTCGACTACTCGACGCTTCACCACTCAACGCTTATTATTTCTCAATGCCGATACGCGACTGGACCCCGGCCTTGTAGTAATGCTTGATCTCGCGCATCTCGGTGACCAGGTCGGCCGCTTCGATGACCCTTTCGTCGGCGTTACGCCCGGTGAGCACCAGCTCGATGTGGGCGGGCTTCTCGCTCATGAGCTGCAGCAGATCCTCCACCGGGACGAGCCCCATGGAGACCGCTCCGTTGATCTCGTCCAGGATGACCATATCGTAATTGCCGCTGGCGAGCGTGGTGCGCGCCAGCTGCAGCGCCTCGGCGGCGAGGTCCTTGTCGGTCTGGTGCGGGTTGTCCTTGTTGACCCAGCCCGCGCGCCCGGTCTGGACGATGGTCAGATAAGGCGCCAGCCGCTCGGCGGCCATCTGCTCCCCGTAGGGCCCGCCGCCCTTCATGAACTGGATCATGCAGACCATGAGCTCGCGCCCGACGGCCCGCAGGGCAAGCCCGAGCGACGCCGTGGTCTTCCCCTTGCCGTTGCCGGTATATACCTGAATGAGACCCTGTTCCAGCTTCATGCGACACCCCCAGTGAAACAGGTTGAGGTTAAGGTTGAGGTTTAGAAACAGGTTGAGGTTAAGGTTGAGGTTAAGGTTGAGGTTTAGTACTCAAGCTAATCAAACAGGTTGAGGCCAAGAGTTAAGGTTAAGATTTAGAATCTACTCAACCTAAACCTCAACCTGAACCTGTCTTTCGTTACTCAACCTAAACCTCAACCTGAACCTGTCTTTCGTTACTCAACCTAAACCTCAACCTGAACCTGTCTTTTCAACCTGAGCCTGTTTTTTATTTTCCTTGGAAATTGGCCGGACGGCGCTCCAGGAACGATCCCATCCCTTCCCTTTGGTCGAGCGTCGCGAAACAAAGGGCGAAGGCGTCGCGCTCCATGAGGCAGGCGGTCTTCAGATCGAGCCCCTGGCCGGCGTCCACGATCTCCTTGGCCATGCGTATGGCGAGCGTCCCCTGGCGGCAGATCCCCTTCAGGAGTTCCCGGGCCGAGTCGAGGAGTTCCGCGTCCTCATAGAGCCGGTTCACCAGGCCGATGTCCAGGGCCTTCTCGGCACCGACAGTGGCGCCGGTGAAGATCATCTCCTTGGCCCGGGCCTTGCCGACCGCCCTGGCCAGGCGCTGGGTCCCGCCGAAGCAGGGGATCTCGCCCTTAAGAATCCCGGGGAAGGCGAAGCTCGCCGAGCGCGAGGCGACGATGAAGTCGCAGGCGAGCGCGAGTTCCACCCCGGCGCCGAGCGTGGCGCCCGAGGCGGCGGCGAGGACCGGCTTGCCGAGAGCGTCAAGAGCGAACATGACCCTTTGGCCCAGAGCGGAAAAGGCGGCCGCCTCCATCGGGGTAGCGCCGTCCCTTTGCGAATCGCCGGAGAACCCGGTCAGCAGCAGGCCGGCCACCTCGGGGTCAGTCTTCATGCCGGAGAAAGCGGCAAGCAGCAGCTTCAGCAGGTCGGCGCAGAATGCGTTTCCCTTCAGGGAAAGCGTCGCGATGCCGGCGTCGACAGAGATTTCGAGATACTCGCTTTTCTTGTACATCATCCCCCCATTAACTGCCGCAATATAGCAACTGCTAACGGAGGGTGTCAAGGCGAATCAGGGCTTATTAAAACAACCTGATTAGCGATGATCTTCCGCTGCAATAGCGGTGCGACATATTCTGTCACCCTTGGGGGTTAAACTCACGGTACTTTCCTACCAAGGAGGCAGGCCGTGAAGATGAATCGAATTCAGTTTCAG